>Ga0213870_1000315_pt1 | contig 24164 bp, 29 predicted proteins | sample WICALVC2017_Meta_FD_160119 | JGI IMG/M metagenome (GOLD analysis project Ga0213870, IMG submission 160119) | Freshwater microbial communities from subterranean cave lake in Wind Cave National Park, South Dakota, United States - WICALVC2017 | ecosystem: Environmental > Aquatic > Deep subsurface >... | reverse complement strand
ATTCTAGAAAAGATTCAAGAGATGAACCAATTTGCGATTTCATTAATGGATGAGGCATGTTTGTCATTATTCAAAGAAGATTTCTACCAAGCAGAAAAAACAATTGAGAAAGCACTAGAGATTACAAAATATGAGAAAAAAGTTCTTGATAGCGCCAGATCAATAAAAGACGAAGAAGAGCATTACAGAATAAGAAGGATGGTAGAAAACATTCGAAGAATTGCTGAATATGCAAGCGACATAGCCGAAATTGTTCTTAACATAAATGTAGAAAAAGCATTGAAAAAGAAAGTGTGAATAAAACTAATTGGATACTGCGATTCTAATAACATATGGCAAAGAGGACGTTATCAGAGAAGCTGTAGCATTATGTGAAGCCGCAGATTATAAACCGATACAAATTATTGAACAAAAATATCTTAATCGACCAAAATTTGGAATTAGTGAAGAAATAGTAAAAAGAATAGAAGATACCATTAAAAGATTAAAACCGGATGTTGTAGTTTACGATGAAATATTAAAACCAAGTCAAAATTACAATCTTGCGTCAAGATTGAAAATAAACATACTTGATAGAGAGGCCTTGATATTAGAAATTTTTCAGAGTAGAGCTAAAAGTTCAGAATCACAACTTCAAGTAAAATTAGCGCAGCTTCGTTATGAGATATCAAAGGCAAAAGAAAAAGTTAGGCTTGCAAAGAAGGGAGAGCAGCCAGGTTTTATGGGAATTGGAAAATTCGAAGTGGATGTGTACTATAACGACATAAAACATAGGATGAACACAGTAAAATCAAAACTTGCAAAAGCTGGAAAACAACGTGAGCTTCACAGACAGTCAAGACATAGATTAGGATTCAAAACAATCTCGCTTGCAGGATACACATCAGCAGGCAAAACAACTCTATTCAACCATCTAACAGGTGAGGAACACCAACAAGGCAAAGAACTTTTTACGACCCTTTCAACTACAACAAGAAAAATTACAATTAATCATCAAGAAGTTCTTATTTCAGATACTGTAGGATTCATCAGCAAGCTTCCTGCTTACATGATTGAGGCGTTCAAATCAACGCTTGAAGAACTGACCTATACAGACGTAGTAATAGTTGTAATTGATGCCAGCGATCCTGATTTTGATTTAAAAAAGAAATTTCAAAGCTGTATTTCTACCTTAAACGGTTTAGGTGTTGAACGTGACCGCATAATTTTTGCATTAAACAAGTCTGATCTGATAGCACCAGATGAGATTGAACAAAAGGCAAAGCAGCTAAAACTTGAGGATACTAGAAAATGGATCCCAATATCGGCAATTACAGGCCAAAACATATTGAAATTAAAGGACCTGATTGAAAAGATTTTAGAAACACCAAAACCAGTAGCTGAAAAAAAGCCAGTAGAATTTGGTGCAATTTATGAAAATTGAAGTATTAAGAATAGGTCAGCGTTTAGTACGAGATGATAGGGTCACTACTCATGTTACGCTTGTAGCAAGAGCCTTTGGTGCCTCAAAAATCTATATGAATGAAGTAAATCCGGAAATCAAAGAGACTATAGACAAAATAAGCAAGACTTGGGGAGGAGCATTTGAGGTTGAGTTTATCACAAACTGGAAAAAAATAGTTCAAGAAAAGAAACGAGAAAAAATCAAAATTGTTCATTTGACTATGTATGGTCAAAATATCAACGAAATCGATTATGCAATAGAAAAAGAAAATCACATTCTAGTGATAGTAGGAGCTGAAAAAGTACCACGTGAAATATACGATCTTGCTGACTATAATGTAGCTGTTGGAAACCAACCACATTCAGAAATAAGTGCGCTAGCAGTTTTGTTGGACAGAATTCAGAAAGGAAGTCAGTTTTTTGCAAAATATCAAAATGCACAAAGAGAGATTATTCCTACCAAACAAGGTAAAAATGTCATTGTAAAGAAGACAAGGGATTAATATCAGTATAAATGGAAGTGGGATGTTGGTTGACCAATACGAAGATCCTTTTGTAAGAATTGCTTCGATGATAGGTGGAGACGAATATCTCAAGGTTGCAAGATCTCTCTTAAAATCTGAAGATGCAACTGATGAGGAAATTGCAAGCTCTACTGGCTTGAGAATAAACATGGTAAGAAAAGTTCTCTACGATCTTTTTGGTAAATCACTCATTACTGGAATAAGAGTAAAAGATGAAAGAAAAGGGTGGTTTGTTTACAGATGGCGTTCAAGGAGAGATGAAGTAGAAAATTTCATTGAGGGTCAGAAAAAGAAAATTGCTGAAAGACTGCAGCAAAGATTAGACTATGAGAACGCATCAGACTTTTATCATTGCGGCAACGAGGATTGTCCAAGAGTAACATTTGAAGATGCGCTTGAAGGGTTCTTCAAATGTCCTTCCTGTGGAAAAGTTCTAAACCTAAAGAAAAATGATAAATCGAAAAAAGCATTTTCTGTAAAAATTGATGAAATAAGAAAGGACATGCGAAAATAATTTTGTTGCCATAACAATGTTTGACCAAAAAATACTATATGATCTGAAACCTCAGTAAACGACATGATGACAACACCTCCAAAACCAACAGGCGGAGATGAAATATGTCCATTGTGTAAAAAGCCAAAAAGTGAGCATACCAACAAGGAGATGCTTGATTGTTCTCGTAAGTTAAGGGAATTAGAGACTAAAGATGAGCTTGATTAGATTATTTTTGTAATAATTTGGTTAGTTTTTTAATGATTGTAAAAGGATCAACATCGCCATCTGTTGTAACATAAAGTATATGTTTTTTATCTAATGGAATTGTCGTTCGTATGATTTTTTCAAAAACACTGACTGAATATTCTTCTTTTCCGTATTTGCTACTTAATTCATTATGAGTTTTATTTGATTTTAAAATTTCATTAATGGATTTTTTGCTTTCTTTTTTGTTAAGAATGCTGGTTAAACCCTCACGGTGTTTGCTTTGAATTATTTTTCCTTTCATATCAAATATTGTAACGAAACGAATCATAGGATCCAAATCAAGAATATTTTCACATAATTTTACAAAATCCATATTTTGAGTACCTCTGCTGACAATAGTTTAATGATAATGTATTTGTTTTGTGCAGAAAAATGATAATTTTAAGAATAAAATAGTGTGTTGGGAAAAGGATTGGGTTTTGACTTTTTAGAATAGTTACTTTAATCTATCATTTAGATTTTGCATAACATAAAATCACTTCATTTTCTAAACGTAAAATTTTTTCTAGTTTCAGTTTTCTTGATTTTGCAATTTTAGAAAATCCTTTTCCTTCAATTATAGAAACTGCGTCTTTGCCCCCTACAAGAAATGGTGTAATTGTGACTATTATTTCATCAAACAGGTTTTGATTTACAAATTCCCAGTTAACAGCGCCTCCCCCCTCAACTAGGATTTTTCTAATTTTTGATTTCCAAAGAGTTTTCAAAAGTTTTTTTATGTTTACGATATTATTTCCTGAAACAATTATCTTAAGCGGAAATTTTCTAAGCTTTTCGAGATTTTTATTTGATGCCTTTTTGGAAACTACAATTATTGTTGGAATTTTATTACAAGTTTTGATGATTCTGGATTCTGTACTTATTGTTGCCCTAGAATCTAAAATTATTCGAATAGGATTTTTGCCTTTTACCTGATGTATTGTTAATATTGGATCATCACGATTGACGGTATTTTTGCCAACTAAAATGGCATCAACGGTAGCACGTAACCTGTATACGCGTATCTTGTCCTTTCCTGAAGAAAATCTAGAGTCTCCGCTTTTTGTGGCTATCTTACCATCCAAAGAGGTTGCAGCACTGAGAATAACATATGGCCTATAGCTTGCCATGAATTATTTTTCCTCCTATCATTACAGCTTTAATTGCTGATTCTGAAGCACGATGTACAATTGATGCATAAGGGCTATGCATAGGTTCAAGATCAACTGCATGTTTATCAAGGAAAATGCAATCAGCTAAATATCCTTCCTTAATTGAGCCGATTTTTTTGTGCAATATCTTACCAGTGTTGGATGTAGCCATTTTGAGGATCTGTTTTGCGTCAATTCTTTTTTTATGAATAGCCATAGAAACTTTCCAAAGATAGTCCATTTCTCGAAACATATTAGGCGAGTTTATCATAACGTTGTCTGTTCCAATTGCTATAGTATTTCCTGTTTTGATCATCAATTCAATGTCAGGAATCCCTTCTGCAAGTGCTGCGTTAGCACGTGGACATACTACAATACCGCCTATTTTTCTTGCAGCTAGACAAAGATCTTTTTTTGATGCATGTGTCATGTGAACCAAAAAGTGTGGTTTTAAAAGAAGACATCGCTGAGTTTCAGATTTTTTAGTCATTTTTTTTGATAGTGTGCAGCTTTGTTTTGTTTCAGCTGAATGAATTGCACGGATTTTTTTTGTTGTTGAATAATATTTTAAAACAGAATCGCTGTACTCGTTTGCACCGCTAACTCCTATGCCATCACATTTTTGTAAAATTGCAGCTAATTCCTTACGTTTTGATTTTGCAAATGGGGTGTTTTGTTTGATTTCTGTTTGTTTTTGATAATATTCTACTCTGCCAAGTATCATAGAACGAATTGGAAGTGTTGAAATGGTTTTTTTTAATAACAAAACTCCCTCTAGTCCACTTTCTCGAAAATCAACAAAAGTGGTTATTCCATTTTTTATCATAGATAGGCATGAGGTTTTCATAAAATTTGCAAGATGCGCTGGTTTTGTGTTTTTGAGTATCTTTGATTTTATTCCGTGTATAGGATGAATTCTGGCCTCAGATGTGCTTTCTAATGAAATGTCTTTTGCGATTGAATCGCCTATGTGAGTGTGTGCATTTACAAATCCTGGAATTATTACTAGTCCTTCACAGTCAAGTTTTTCTTCGCTTGGATTTGAGGCAAGATTTTTCTTTATTTTTTTAAAGATTTGTTCTGAAATTCTAATGTTTGTGTTCTCTATGTATTGTAAATCTTCTCCATAGAGAATGCTTGCATTTTTTAAAAGCATGATAATTCATAGATCTCTGGCTTTTTTTTTCCAGAATCTCTAATTTGTCGTATAATATCAAGAGATTTTGTCGCAAGCTTGACAGCCTCTCGCGCAGTTTTTCCTGTCCCAATTCCACAGTTTAATGTAACCTCAAGCTCTTTTTTTGCCAAAGCGATGAATTCTTTTGCATATTTATTTGCAAATTCATCTGATACAACCATGAAATTATCACCTCCCATAAAGAAGGTCAGTGCGTTTTTTTTAAGAAAAAATTCTGTCATTTTTGAATAAAGTTTGAATATAATTGATGAGATTTCAAATGGTGAAGCGTTTTGTCTTTTTGATGTCAGGTTTTCAACATCAAAATGAATGATTGTTACCTTTTGCTCTGATTTTCCGTTAACAAAACCATAGATGCTGTGTTCTTTGCTCAGAAAATTTTCTGCCTTTTTTCCTTCATAGGCTCTAAGATTTGCATCAAAAGGAGTTTCTGCAAATCCAATAGACATTGATAGCTTGAGATCAAAGTTCTTTGCAAGTTCTTTTTGTATTTCTACATGATCATCTAATGTCAAACCATTTGTTATAGCAAAAAATTCATCAGCACGATTCAAAAATACAAGTGAGTTTTTCTCAGAGAATAGTTTTTGTACATCTTTGTAAAGTGATGCCTGAAGCATTTGTAGCTGATGTTCTCTGTCGCTTCCTAGCGATAATGTCCAAGGACCATACTTGGTAATTTTGAGAATTGTTAACTGAACCAACTTATCGTATCCTCTGTAATTCTTTTGAAGTGTTAATTACTGCCTCAACTGCTCGTTCGGCTACAGGTCTTATTCTTGCATATGCTTGTCTTTCTTGCATTCCAGGCCCAGAAATGCCAAGAGAGACTGCTTTTTTGTGCTTCAATGACAGTTCTTGTAATGTTTTTGCAGTCGCATGAGCTATGACTTCATCATGTTTTGTCTGACCCTTAATTACTGCACCCAGTGTCACTACTGCATCAATATCGCTTTTTGATAACAATTCATCAATTATTATAGGCATATCATAAATGCCTAGAACCTTGCAAGTGTACTTTACATTAATTTTAAGTGATTGTGCCTTTTCTTGTGCCACCTCAAGCATTTTTGATGTTATTCCCTGGTTAAACTCCGAGATCACTATAGCTATGTCCAGAATTAATGCACCTTTGCGTATTCGATTAGCTCTTTGCCATCAACAAATGGAATGGCATTTTGTTTTGCATATTTTAGAGCCTTTTCTACTGATAACGCAGAATAGGTTTGAGCATCCATCATCTCACATATGGCTGTAACAGGCCTAAGGTCTGCAAGTTCTGTCAAATATACAGACATCTCAGTATGTCCTCTCCTGCGTAAAAGAAGATCTTTTGCTGCAATCAAAACAGGCACATGTCCTGGTGTCTTAAATGATGAAACGAATTTTCTTCTTGGATCGTCTGCATTATACAAATTTGTCATTTCTCTAATGGTAAGTGCTCTGTCTCTATCTGTAACTCCAGTGTATGTCTGGTAATGGTTAATTGAGATTGAAAATGTTGGATGATCACCATATGGTGCAAGTCCCATGATCATCTCTTTTGAGTTTGAATCGAAAGAATTAGAGTTTGATAAAATATCATGCATGTATCGTAATCCCAATTTTTCACCAAGGGGATTGTTTATTGCCACGCATAGTAACCCTCCTGCATGTTGACGCATTCGCGCAACATGTTCTGGAGTAACAAACTCGCCTGCTACTACCATGTCAATTTCGTTTTCTCTACCGCTTGAGTCATGTAGCAAAACAAATTCGCCTTCTCTAAGCGATGTTATTGCCTCTGCAACTGTCATGATGAAAATGCTTCGTGTTCTGATTATAAAGTTTACTAAAAAATTGGTAATTACCACTAAATTGGTAGATTATTATGTTTGTTTTAGGATGTATTTTCCTAAAATATCAGTTTCAATATTAATTTTGTCTCCCACTATTTTGGTATGAAAGTTAGTAACTTTCATGGTATGTGGAATTAAACAAACTGATATACGATTTTTTATCGCATCAACTACCGTAAGACTGATTCCATCAACTGCGATAGAACCCTTCTCTACAACATATCGTACCAGTGGTTTTGGAATATCAAACCAGATTTTAATCTCTTTTGGTTTTTTTTCTATTTTTTTTATTATTCCAACGCCATCTATATGTCCTAATACAAAATGTCCTTCCATTCTATCACCAGCTTTTATGCTACGTTCAATGTTTACTATACTACCTATTTTCAGATTGCCAAGTGAAGTTTTTTTGGTTGTTTCTTCGATCATTTCAAAATTACATTTGTTTTTTGAAATTTTAGTTACTGTGAGACAAACTCCGTTAATAGCTACGCTTTGCCCGATTTGAAGGCCTGCAACTTGTTTTCCTAAATCAACTGTCATTTTAGCTGCGCTTCTGTTTTTTGGATTTTTTTCAATCTTTCCTATAATACCGGTTCCTTCTACAATACCTGTAAACATATTTCTGGGATGATTGTTAAGGTGTATAAAATGTTGGCTAGCGCAATGTGCCTATACATATTGAATTAATCAAGAGTCTATTCTTTTTGCCACTTGCAAAAGTGCCTTTGCTCGTTTATAATGTACTTCATCTATCATTTTTCCTTCAATGACGGTTGCACCACGTCCAGTCTTTGTTGTCTCTAAATATTTTTTGTAGACTTTTTCTGCCCATTCTATTTCTGTGTTGTTTGGGTAAAAAATTTCATGTGTTACTTGTATTTGGTCAGGATGAATAATGCTTTTTCCTGAATATCCTAGATTTTTTCCAGCAATACAGTCTTCTCTTAGACCATTTGCGTCTTTAAGGTCTTGCCATATTGCATCAATTGCATATGTTCCTGCAGCTTTAGCATCAAGTGAAATCTTTGATCTAGCATACTTTGCGCCTTCTGCTTGTTTTGTGTACTCTATACCCATGTCATTTAGTAGATCAAAGACACCAAAAACCAAGGCCGCAATACGTTTTGTAGAGGAAGCAATTTCATAGGCGTTGACTACTCCTTCTGCTGATTCAATTGAGGGCATAAGTTCAATTGGTTTGAGTTTTTGTTTTTTTTCAAGTGATGATAGGGTTTTTTCGATTTTTTTTAGCTCATTTACGTTGTTTACCTTAGGGATAACAATGCCATCGATGCCTTTTGCAGTGATTTCTGTAAGATCATCTATAGTCTTGCCAGAAGAAGGCGAGTTTATTCGTACATAAACATCAGGTGTGTATTCTGAGCGTCTTTTTAGTGTCTCCTTGATCAGTTGGCGGGCGTTTTTCTTTTCATTGTCAGGAACAGAGTCTTCTAGATCAAAGCAAACAATGTCTGCTTGCAATGTTTTTGCTTTTTCTAAAAAGCGTGAGTTATTTCCTGGAACAAAGAGGAGGCTGCGGACAAGCCTTGCCATAAAAAATCTAGACGCCTTCTGGTTTCAGTAAGATTTTTCCAAAAAGGCCCTTTCCGGTTAACATCTTTGTGTGGGCATCTGCAGCATTTTCAAAGGAATGAATTGAGTCAATTGCTGCTTTTATCTTTCCTTGGCCCATCCAAAAGAATCCCTGCTCTAGTTCTGCACGAGTTCCTTGAGTTGAACCCAAAATGTTAGTTCCTTTGAAAAAGATGTGTCTGAGATCGGTTTGCGCATCATAACCAGTAGTTGCGCCACATGATACTAGTGTTGCACCATATTTTAGAAGTGTAAGCTGCTTGTTCCAGTGTGTCTGGCCTATATGATCAAATGAAACATCAATTCCAGGAGAGACGCCAAGCTTTTTTGAGATTTCTTTTGTTATTTCTCTAACCTCTTTATTCCAGTCTTCCTTTCTGTGATCTACTGCATAGTCGGCTCCAAGTTTTTTGCATTTTTCAAGCTTATCTCCACTTGCAGTTGCAATAACTGTACATCCATACAGCTTGGCAATTTGTATACCAAAACTTCCAACTCCAGAGCCACCGCCCATTATCAAAACTACCTGGCCAGGCCTAATCTTTGCTCTACCTACAAGCATATGCCATGAGGTAAGTAATGTCATAGAAGCTGCTGCTGCTTCCTCAAAGCTCACATTTTGTGGAATTTTTATAACATTTACCTCAGGTAGATGAGTAACCTCAGAGTATGCACCCCACAGCGGTCCTGTCTGAAATCCCCAGATAGTTCGCTTCTCACAATCATATTCACGACCATCAGTACATGCACTACAAACTCTACATGACATATTGGAGTGTGATGCTACTCTGTCTCCAACCTTGATGTTTTTTACCTCATCTCCAACTGCCACTACCTCACCTGCTGCATCAGATCCAGATATGTGCGGTAGTGGGACAGGTATTGGTTGGCCTCGCATTCCCCAAAGATCGTTATAATTTAGAGCCGCTGCCTTGACTTTGAATACTACTTCGGTTGATTTTGGTTTTGGCTCAGGAACATCTTTTACTTTTAAAATTTTTTTGTAATCATCATTTGGAGTATATTCTTCATAAACTACGGCTTTCATTGAGTAAAGCCACTATTTCCCCTAATTATATTTTCTTAGCTTATCTTCGATTTATCTTAAAATCACGTTTTGGTTGTTGAATTGATAAAAGAATTTGTTTTAGCTGGTCATCTGTTATCTGAGATTGTACTTTTCCCTGTGATGCCATGCTTATCAAATAGTTTTCAACCATGTTTGCAAGTTCTGGTTTGACTAGTTTAACATTGTTCAGACGCAGTCTTGCCTCAGAAGATAGGATTTGTTTTAGAATTATTTCTTTTTGAGCGGCTATTTGTGCTTCTCTTAGTTCCTGATCATCTGTTTCATTAGACTCATGATGACTCATGATATCACATTATGAATAAACTTTCAAGTGTGGCGTTTTAACGACAAGCTCATTTAAAATTTCGGTTGCTAGCTTGTCAAGCTTTTGCATTCCCTGTCTTGATACGACGCGTCCTTTTTTTTCAACCTTTTCTATGTATCCTAATTTTTCTAATCGATGAATTGCAGCACGTATGATTGCACCGCCTGCCAGTCTATGGTGGGCCCCACCATACCCAACAGGTTTACTTCCACCATACATACTGCGTAAATCGGTGATTCCAATTGGACCGTGAAGATAGATTTTACGTAGAATAGATGCACATCTTGTGTACCACCAGTCACGATTTTGAGGTGGTCTTTCTTTGTGTGAGCCTGTCTTTACGTATGGCAGCCAGCTAGGTGGTTGAAGGTCTTCTTTTTTTAGAATCTCCGTTAATTTTTCGATCAATAAATCTGCTGGAACGTCGTATACTTTTGCCATGAAAAGTCAAACTCGTTACTGGTCTTATAAATCATTGAGCTATTACTTTACGATAAGTATGACTGCAAAAATTGCAAGTAGTCCGGATCGATTTTAATGATGAACGACCTATCCGTGTTCGTGAGTTTACACTTGGTGCGATAAAGCTTTTACATTTTTTACAAAACATCATCCTAAATTCATAAGGCATTTGAATTCTATAGTGCGTGCTAATTTTTTTTGCGTGTAATGCCTGTTTTTGCGACAGTTCTGGATTTGATTTTGCGTTACTCAATGCATTTTCGATTAAAATTTTCATTCGCTCAAGCGCAATCTCTTTTCTTGCTTTATTCATACAAAGATGATATTGTATCGATTTTAAAAATTATAACAATAGGATGCGGTCGCCGGGATTTGAACCCGGGTGACGGGCTTGGAAGGCCAGCGTACTACCAGACTATACTACGACCGCCTAAATGAGCAGGCTTTGCGGCCTACATAAAAATTGTTTTTTCATACTCGTAAAGAATTCTACTAGTCACAACATGAGATTCTAGAGGCATTTTATCAATTCTGATCAGCTGAGTAATTCCTTTTTTAATCGAATTTGAGAAATGTCCTTTCTGAAAACCACCAATAATTACACATGATTTGTCACTTAGTTTTTTTGCGACGTTTTCGTATGTGCTTGATGTTCCCTCTGTCGATAGTCCTATGACTTGTTCTGGATTTATTGCGTCAATTAATTGATCAAATTTCATCTCTTTTAGCTCCAGCAGTGTTTTATCATCAGTTTTTACAACATTATCTTTGAATAGCTGCTCGATTAGTCCTGCAAATCTATGGTAAGATTTTGGAATATGAACTTCCTTACCTACAAATATTACATTGTCATTTATGGTATGAATATAGATTCTAATCTTATTGTCAAGGTAAAGTGGCGTTGAGCATGCAGCTAGTAAGGAAATGTGTACTAGATCTGGTCTGCCTCTTTTGAGCTCGTTTTTTATTCCTTTCATGGCAACAAAGTGCCATGAATTATCCAGTAAAATCTCAGATGGTTTTTTGTCAATTCTTTTACTGTGTAAAACTACAGAGTTGTGAGCTTGGAGTTCTTTTGGAACAAGTTCAAGTGAAGACTCTGCAAGTATTAACGAAAGCATGGAGATTATTGTTGTATCTGTTTTTTGAATTCTGACCAACCAGGTTTTGGAGTTCCCTTAACATCGACTAGTCCTGCATTGCACAAGTAATAACCAAGTCGCTCTATTACAAACTCACTGCTTCCCAGTCCAGAGCCCCCACCGATAGTAATTTTTGATTCAACACTTTCTTGTTTATCTGGAAAACACGAGCCCTCTGGCCTATCATATTGTCTGTACCACGTGAAGAATTCAATTTGTAACTTGTTTTTTCTATAGAAATCATATGCAGTTTTTAAAAATTCTGCTTGAGCCTGCTCATTTCCATTAACAAACTCAGATGTACTCCAACTTATTTCAAATAAAGCAACTTTTTTGTCAGGAACCAAATCAAACATTTTTTCCAAATCAGTTTGTGCTTCGTATGGCGTTTTTGTTATATCGTTTAGGCTGTCTACTGGAAAGTATGAAAAGGCAACAAAATCACCCATGCCGAGCTCACTTACTAGATTTTCTAGATTTTTGTTAAAAATTGCATGCAGGGCAAACGAGCTTCCTATTTTTACGTTGGGATGTTTTTGTTTGATTTTCTCATATACGATATTGAAAAAGTGCTTATAGTTTTCAACTCCTCCCTCGTTATAGCGAAAGTGTTCCTCGATTTCTGCACCGATTATGACAGTATCAATTATGTTATATCTAGACAGTACAACGTCAAGAACCCTTACAGTGTTGTCTGCAAGGTCTTCTGTGAGTGCCTGTCTTCCCATCCAGTCAGGAAATGGCCCAAGTGCAGGTCCATTTACTACAGAAAAAAATAGTGTAACTTGCATGTTATTTTTTTTATTAAAGCTCATCAGAACATCAGATTCTTTAAAATTGAATTGATCCTTTTCAGGCTCTAAAATATTCCAAAACATATAGAAGTTGTTTCTTCCAACGCCAGTTGTTGCTGCTTGTTCATAAACTCTGTTTAGCTCTTCAAGTGTAGTTGCAGCTGTTGGTGTATTTACAACAAGTCCAAGATTTGGATTTGTAGTTAATTGAATTGTATTGTTATTTTCAAAATCAACTGTTAAAACAGCAATGATTGTTATAACAGCTGCAGCTATTATTGCTCCAACTCCACCAACTAGTTTTTTGTTCAATGATGTTGGCAGAAGAGAAGGTAGTAAAAAAGTTGTGATAGGTCAGCCAGACGTACAGCCACTAAAGCCACATTCTATGCATATACTACATCCTTCCACAAAAACAAGATTGTTTTTGCAGGTAGGACATAGGCTTTCTTCTTTTGTTTCCTCTTTTACGCTGCTTTGTTTTGGTGTTTCTTCTGGAGTCTTTAGCCGTAGTGCGTTATCAACTTGGGTTCTTATGTAAGAGTTCTTGATATTTTGTGTAATAAAGTCGGTAACAAAATTGCTTGGTCTTACCTCAAAGGTCTTTTCTGCATTTTCACTTGTCATATGAAGTACTTGCTGGTGTCGTGAGCCATCACGGTATACGGTAATGCCTTTTAGCGCCATTTCATGTGCCAAAAGATATGCTGCCTTGACGTCGTCTGATGATACATCATGTGGCATGTTAATTGTTTTTGCAATTGCATTGCCAATCCAGATCTGCCATACAGATTGCGCCATTAGGTGATCTGCCCAGTGAATATCCATTGCTGTAACAAAGATTTTTTGCATCCATTCTGGGATTTCTGGGATTCCCTTAAGTGACCCATAGTTGTCTGCGATTTTTGCAAGAATTTCCTCGCTGTACATCCCGTTGTCTTTGAGAACTTGTTCAAAGATTTTGTTTGTATAAAAGAACCTCCCTACTGTTACGCGCTTTTCAAAAACAAGTGCAAATGTTGGCTCCATTCCGTTTGAGCAGTCTGCTATCATAGATAAAGTGCCTGTTGGGGCTACAGTTGTTGTAAGTACGTTTCTAATCCCGTGTTTTTTTATCTTTAAGATTAAGGCGTCCCAGTCATGGCTGTGTTCTTCTTTTGGTTTTTCATAAAATCCGGCAATAGGTATATTTCCTTCAGGATATTCCGTTTTTGGACATAATGGAAATTCTCCTCTTGATTTTGCCAAGGCAACGCTTTCTTCCATAGAATAGTATGATAGTGCCTCGGCTAGATTTGATTGGAATTCATATCCTTCTTGTGAGTTGTATGGAATTCTAAGCTTGTAGAGTAGATCTGCAACTCCCATAACACCTAGTCCAATTCGTCGCGACTCTTTTGATGCAACATCGATTTCTTGGACAGGATAATTATTCATGTCAATTACGTTGTCAAGAAATCTTGTAGTTTTTCTGATAGTCTCTTCATATCGTTGCCAGTCAAACTCATACTGTCCGTCTGCTTTTCGTTTTACAAGATTTGCCAAGTTGATAGAGCCAAGATTGCATGACTCGTATGGATAGAGACTTTGCTCTCCGCATGGATTTGTAGCACGTAGTGGCATACCTCTTGCTTTTGCAAATACATTGTATTTGTTGATTAGATCAAAAAAGATCAGACCCGGTTCTGCACTCTTCCATGCTGAAAGTGCTATCAGATCAATTAGCTGATGTGAATTAATCTCACGGACAGGTGACTTGTCACGAGGATTGCGTAACATGTACTTGCCGTCTTCGGTGTTTACAAGTGCATTCCAAAAGTCTTCCCATATTCCAACACTGACATTAAAGTTCTCCAAAATGCCAGGCTGTGTCTTGTTTGTAATAAATTTTTCAACGTCTGGATGCCATGCCTCCAAGATTCCCATGTTTGCACCTCGACGTTTTCCTCCTTGCTTTACAACTTCGGTGACTGTGTTTATGATGTTCATAAAGGAGACAGGCCCTGAAGCAACACCAGACGTTGATGCTACAATGTCTCCTTCTTGGCGCAGATCAGAATAGTTTATTCCAACCCCACCGCCTGATTTGAAGATTAGTGCTGCGTCTGATGTTGATTTCATGATTCTTTCCATGTCATCTTGCATATCAAGCACAAAACAGGCAGATAATTGGCCTAATCGTCCACCTGCATTCATCATTGTTGGTGAGTTTGGTAAGAAGTCTTGTGCTGTCATAAGTTCCATGTATTCTTTTATCTTGTCGGCATAGTCATCAAGCTTCTTTGATGCAATCATAGTCAAGAGTTCTTTGAAGCTTACTTTCATCTGGCCTTTCTTTGCCAAACTGATGTAGTGATTTATCAGTCCTCTAAAGTGCCACTTGTTTAGATAGTATTCGCCTATTTTGAATTTGTAATCAAAGTCATCAAGTTTTTCAAGGTATTTTCTTGCCTCTTCTATGTCCTGCGTTATGTTGCCTTCAACTGAAAAGACCTTGTTATCATACAAGACATCTCCAAGGCCTACTAAAATCGCGACTCGCTCAAACATAGCTCCTGGGCTTTCAATAATTTCGCTTTTGTTATTTCGCATAAGGTATCTTGATGCCAACACCCTCAAACAATTGAGATCAAACTTTTTTGCTACCGAATCAAGGAATTTGGTGTTTAGTATCTTCATTTTGTTGTCTCTTAATTTGCGTCGTTCATGTCTGTACAGAATGTAGGCTTTGGCTATTTCGCTATAGCCCCGTTCAATTAGACTAGATTCTACCATATCTTGAATATCTTCAACGCTTGGTATGTTTGATGCAGAAAAGCCCTGCTCCATTAATTTTTTCAAAACCCCGTCTGTTAGTTCTTCTGCTAAACCACGGTTCGCTTCACCCGTAGCAGCCCCAATCGCCTTGTATATGGCGTTTGTAATTTTGTCTTTGTTGAAATTCGTCGTTTTTCCATTTCGTTTGCGAATTTCAACGATCGAGTCTTCTATTTGAGAAAAATCTGCCATAAATATCTCCGAAATAGTCTATGAAATCAAGTGAATATAACTTCTGTGGCAAAAAAATTTTTATCAAGATCCGATTTAGCTCAACAACTTTTACACTAGTATGATAAACTTAGTAGTGGTTAAGATTACAAGTTTTCTAAAAAGTAGCTAAATGTCTTTCTTGGTTTTTCGAAAAAAGTTTTGTTATAACGAATTTCGTCTTAATTTATTATATATGGAGACTTGCATTTGGGGCATTTATCACCTAATTTCTCATCTTTTAGTCCACAGTTACCGCAGATCGCTACTTTCTTTACAGGTTTAAAGGAGGAAAGCAAATCTGATGCCTTTTCTATTATACTCTTGATTTCATCGGCTTTGGCGTCTTTTGAGAACTTGATTCGGGTTAATAAACCGCCATCAAGCATCTTTGCCATCCTGTTACATTCTACTATTTTATCACTTTTAGCTGAAAAACTAGAGATTTCTCCAGCGTCAAATGCTATTCCTTCCGAATAAGATTCACCTTCTATGGTCTTAAGAATCGACATTTTACCGTATTTTTCTCCGTCTAGTGTGGCAAATCTACTTGATCCTTCGCTTTCTACCATGCAGACATTAACAGTATCGCCGGTTTCCTTTCCTTTCTTTTTTGCTACACTTACTGCAGTATCAATTACCTTGTACAAAATATCTTTTCCTTCTTTATTGCCCTCATATCCTAAAATGTGAAAGACTGCTTCCCGTAGTCCAACCAGATTAATGACTAGAGAAACTGATCCCCGCTGCATATATTGCGTGTTGCTAGCAAGTATAGGGTTTAGTCCACGTCTTGTCAGATCTGAAACATCTTTTTTCCTCAATGACATAGAAGAAAGTGCTGGCTTCATCAATAGTGCCAGTCGTGCTCTAAAGTAAGTTTCGTCTTTGTTTGATTCAAATGCAAGTCTTGGCAAATTGATTGAAAGCGATTGGAGTTTGATCGAAGTTGTTCCTGCATTCTTTATATCAACACGTAAGATTCCCTTGTTTGATGCTTGCTCTTTTGTAAGGAAGATTTGTCCACCAAGTGCTATTATTTCCGAAAGGACGTCTGATACGTCTGTGACATTACCTTTTTCATAGTCAATTATCAGTCCGATTTTTGGAATTGGTGTTATCTTTGTATATTCTTTGTATGCCGAAAGGATTGCTTTGATGATCTTTGTATCAGAACCTAATTGGACTAAAAATGAAACAAGTGTCGGGCTTTTACCATATTTTGAAGATGTCGATGCAGTAGAGAAAGCATTTGTTAATCTTAGCTCCAACTCTGAAATGTCTTTTGAATGCTTTGATAACAATGGAACTAGCCCATCCATTACCACCTCTTGAGATGTCTCTTTTGAGACTAGGGAAATTACCATTGATAGTGAAGTTATCAAGTTATCTAGATCCTTAATTGATGAAATCCTTGTTACGCCTAGACATTTGCCCTTAAGGTCAAGGCCATCTTCGATTAACTCTTTGACATTGATGAATATAGTATCAGGTAATAGAGACCATATACCAGGATTTGTGATGTGAAGGTCGCCTGAGAGATACGAGTCTGCTACATCTTTAGGCAGGGTATTTAAAAGCAGGTGCTCGGCAAGAGCTGCCTGGCCTATCTTAAATAATAGCTCTTCTGCTCCAGCATCCACATTATTCACATTAGATATCATTTCCTGAACATCAAAGACTGGCAAGCCAAGCCTTGCAAGTTTATTCCTATACTCCTCATGGCCATGTTCTAAGAGAACTGAGTTTACCATCTCACGAATTAAAGAGCCTGTTAGGTATGTTGTTTGGTATTTGTAGATTCGATTTTCTACCTCTTCTGTTATCTTTTGTGCTAGTTCAAGTGGCAAACTGCCCTCACGAACCAAAGACTGGATGATTTTATGAGAATTAAATTCCTCAATTGATTCATGTGAGGTTCTAACATACATTTTCCCGCTTTCAATTATTGATCTTTCCTCAATCTGTCTTGCAAGACTGAGAACCAGTTTGCCCAGATTTGTAATGGTGTAGCGTCTTTCGGATTTGTTAAGTGCTACTAGTGATTGCCGCAACAATTTTCGCAAATGATATGCAAATTTTCCACTTTCTTTTTTTGATTTAAATCCTGCAAGTGACTTTAATTCTGAATAAGTTAGAGGTCCTTTTGAGTTTAAAATTCTTAAAATATCGATTCTGTTTGGGCTTGCCATAACAGAAAAGATCATTCTTACGCGCTTTGATGTTGATTGTAAAATACCGCCACGTTTAGGATCTTCTAGTTCCTCGCTCAGTTCCATAACCATGTCTAAAAGATCAGGGGTAATTAAGATTTATGACAAAATATGATGTTGTGATTTTTTCTTAATTACCAAATTATGATGTTTGTAATATCAAGATCTAGCAATTCAGAAAAGTTTTTAGATCAGTTTTCTTGGACATCAAGTGTAAATTCTGCAGTAGAAAGTGTCTGTCCACATGAGGGACATTTGTTATTGTATGGTCTTACTACATCTTTGATCGACTTGAGCATTTTCATATTAGCCACTTTTTTTCCACATTTTCCGCAAACTACTTCTACTGACATATAGTAAGCTGTTTTGCTCAAATTATTAGAAATCCGCTTGAAAGTTTTTAATAAATACAATAAATTTGATTTACTGTTTTTCTAGAATTATTCCACGTTCATCAAAGCCTATAATTTTGGCCTTTGAACCAATTGGAAGATCTGATGGTTTTGCCATATTTGCCATAAAACCTGATATTCTCAAGTCTGAGCTATCAAGTTGTAGTACGGCCCATGCGTATGGAGTGTACTTTTCAAAGCCTGCAGGAGGCACCGTAATTATTGTAAAAGTCACGACTGTACCTTTGCCTTCAAGTTCCTCATTTTCAAATTCTTTATTGCCACATTTTTGGCAAAAATATACTGTAGCCAAGTGCAGTTCTCCGCAGTTTTTGCATTTTCTTGCAAGAACCTTACCTAGCTTTGCACATTCAATGAACTGTTGCTTTGCTGACAACTTATACACTTTGAAAAATATGGACTGCGCAACTTGCACCTGTTGCGCCAAAATTATGTGTAAGCCCAATCTTTGCGTCTTTTACAGTTCTTTCGCCTGCCTTTCCTGTGAGCTGATCAAAAACCTCAACTACTTGGCCCACACCTGTTGCACCAATTGGATGTCCTTTTGATTTTAGTCCACCTGATGGATTAATCGGAATTTCCCCATTTAGTCTTGTTTTCCCATCTCGCACTGCTTCAACTGCCTTACCCCTGTCAAAGAATCCGAGATCTTCACTGTCAATTAATTCTGCGATAGTGAAACAATCATGGACTTCGGCAAAGTCAACATTTTTTGGTTTGATTCCTGCCATCTTGTAAGCTGCTTCTGCTGCAATTTTGGTACTTGGTATTGTTGTTAAATGACTACGACCTTGCAGTGCTGCAGGGGAACCACCCCTTCCAGAACCGATGACGCGAATGTAATTTTTGGTATGTTGCTTTGCAAATTTTTCATTACATAAAATTACAGAGCTTGCACCATCAGAGAATGGGCAACAATCATAGAGCTTTAATGGACTTGCAACTACAGCAGAATTCATTACATCATCGATTGTAATTTTTTTTCGTAGATGTGCTTTTGGATTAAGAAAACCATTATCATGATTTTTTACTGCTACCATTGCCAAATCTTCTTCAGTAGCTTTGAATTCTGTCAAGTATGCTCGTGCCATGGATGCAAATAGTCCTGGAAATGATGCACCTGCTTGGCCTTCATAAAAAAAATCAGAGCAATAAGAAAAGTATGTTGTTGTCCACTCGGTACCTGTGTGAGTTACTTTTTCAACTCCTGTAACTAGTACTGCATCATAAAATCCACCTGCAACGTTTGCAAATGCTTCTCTAAATGAAACAGAGCCGCTTCCACATGCAGATTCGATTGATAATGATGGTTTTTCAGGTATTCCCAAGTTACTCATTACTACAGGACCCAAGTGTATCTGCTTGTCTGCAACACCAAAAACATTTGAGATATAACCAGCCTCGATTTCTTTTGGTTCAATTCCTGCACTTTCTATTGCCTCAACAGACGCCTGGACAGTAATGTCTGCAATGCTTTCCTGCAATTTACCATATTTGGTGCTTCCAGCACCAATAACGCAAACCTTTTCCACAATTGTCGCTGACAAGAATCCCTATAAAAATTCTTCAACTATTTTTGTTGTGATAAATCATTGAAACAAAATATGCTAGTTGCAAAAAACATAGTACAAGTTATTCCAGCTAGTGTGGTAAATTCCCGAAATTTTGTAAAGTCAACAGTAAAGAAAGCTGATGTGTTTAGGAGCGAGATAGAGCAGTATTTTGATAAGAATGGATACCTGTCTTGGTCTTCAAAAAAGAAAAAGTATATAATTTTAGGAACAAATTCGCCTAAAAATGGATTGGTAGAATGCCCGCAGTGTCATATTGGGCAACTCATGGTAATTCGTTCACGTAAAACAAAAAAACGGTTTATCGGTTGTTCAAACTATTACAATGGTTGTCATGCTTCGTCTCCTCTTTTACAAAAAGCTAGACTTCGTGCAACCAAAATTCGTTGTAAGTTATGTTTATGGCCTATTGTATTGTTCCGTTATAGTAAAAAACAAAAATGGACAAGACAATGTTCAAATTTTGCATGTGAGAGTAGAAACACTAAATCGTAAAATTTTTGTATAGATCTGTTCTTCTGTTTTTTAATAAAGGTAGAACTTTTCTTGTTTTGTTTACCTTATCAAGTGATATGTTTGCAATGCCTATTCCTTGACGCTTCTTCATGTCAAGCAATATTTTTCCGTAAGGATCCACTACAATGCTCCTGCCACAGTAAATGTTACCTACCTGATCAGGTGCAACTACATAACACCCATTTTCTATTGCACGCGTTTTGTTAATTGTTAGCCAGTGTTCTTCTTTCATGTCTCCTTTTACCCATGCCGATGGCGCAACTAATATTTCAGAGCCTGATGATGCCAAGATGCGAGACATCTCAGGAAATCTCAAATCATAACATATCATCATTCCCAGTTTTCCTAAACTCGTTTTTGTTGGCATAATAATTTTAGAACCAGGTGTTAATTTGTTGGATTCTCTGAATCCTAGCACATCATAAAGATGAATTTTTCTATATGTAGACAATATTTTTCCTGATTTATTAACAAGAAATGCTGTATCATAAACACGATTTCTTTTTTTGCTTTTTTCATAAAAAGTTCCTACTACAAAAATAGAATTTGCCTTCGCTGCCTTGACAATTGATGTTACAAATTCACCGCTTATTGTCTCTGCTAGCTTTGAAAGTTCTGCTGCTGATTGTGAAGAGCTTGTATAAAACATCATAAACTCAGGAAATGCGCATAGGTCTGCTCCCTTTTTTGTTGCTGTTTTAATATAATTCAGAATTTTTGTTAGGTTTTGATTTTTGTCAGTTGATGCCTTAAACTGTACTACAGCGATCTTTGTCATTATGTTTTGTAAAAGTGAATAAAATAAAAAGATAGATTACAGCTGGTTTCCTGCCATAAACCAGTTCTCTTTTGGGTTTTCTTCAAAGACTACAATTACATGGTTTTCTTTTGTTTTCAGAATCTCAACTGCTGATTTTGTTATTGCTTTTGCAAACTCTTCTTTTTGTTGTTGGCTTCTTCCTGGATACATCGAAACAGTGATCAGTGGCATACGTATTTGCAAATATGGTATGATTTATTCCTAAGCAATCAATGGTCTCCTTTCCATCCATATCTTGTACCATAGGTAAATTCTGAACGGTGTGTTTTCTTGTACAAATATCCTGTTGCAAGTCCTATCACGAATCCGCCAATGTGTGCCAAATAAGCAACTCCACCACCAGCTACACCAAAGCCTCCTATGAAAAATGGTAAAAGGTTTTGAAAGATTAACCAAAATGGAAGAAACCACTTTGCTTGAATGTGCATCATCCTCCAGAAAAATCCTAACATCATAAAGGTCGTAACTCTTGCACGTGGAAATATTACAAGATATGCTCCAAGTACGCCAGAAATTGCGCCTGATGCTCCAACAGCTGGAATTGGACTTGTAGGATCACCCATTATGTGCACAAGTCCTGCAACTACGCCCCACATGAGATAGATTGCAAGATATTTTGCCTTTCCAAACTTTAGCTCAATATTATCACCAAATATCCATAAAAACAGCATATTGCCACCAAGATGCATTATACCACCATGAAGGAAAGTTGAACTTAGCAAAGTGATCGCAGACATTGGTGGACATGAGATGCTTATGGGACCACTACCAAAATTTACTGTGACTGCTCTTGCGCCTGTTACACAATCAGGAACTGCACCCCAATTGTAAAATAATTCAAAGGCTCTTGCATTATTAAACTCAAAAAATTGGCCAGTAAAGGCAACTTCATAAAAAAATACTATTACATTTATTGCAATTAGTGCTATTGTTACCTTTGGTTTAAATCCTGGTGGATGTGGGTTCTCATCCCTTAGTGGTAACATTGTACGATTATCTTATTCTCCTAGAAAAAGCAATAGAACCAATAATGATTCCTGCTATTCCAAAGCCAATTGCTACATAAGAAATAGTGATATTGTGATTCGAATTTTCGATTCTATTCAAAGTTTCTTTGATTTCGTTTATTTCATCACGAAGCGATTCATGTTCAACAAGTATCTCTTCGTTTGGTTTTGTTGGAAACTCCAAATATGTTTTGTTTTCTACTCTAGGAGGATGCATGGAAATGCTTACTATTGTTCCATCAATTTCGCCTAAGATGTTTGCTTGGTAATAACCTGCTCTAGTTGGATCTACAAATGCATAATATTTTCCAGGAACATTATGATCAGAAGAAAGTGGCAGTGTTATTTTTGCATCTCCATAAACTAGCTGTATCTTTAATTTTTTTTCCAATCCCGTAATTCCATTTTTAAATTCCTGTTTTTCTGGTTTTAGATTAGGATCAAGCGGACTAACAAATAGTTCAATTCCATTAGTCTCTCCAGAAACTACAGGCTCTCTCATCCAACCGATCTCTAGTCTATAATTACCAACAGAATCAACCGTATGACCGTACACAGAATTGATCAGTAGTGATGTTGATAATATTATTACTAGAATCAGTTGTAGACGCAATAAATCTGGTTTTTTGCTATGCAATTTATTTGATTTTTTACTTGATTTTGATAATGCCATTTGTAATTAAGTATTGTATGCCAGAAACAAAATCAGAATCTCCAATTGTGCCTTCTGACCACCATTTTGCGTTGTTCTTTACCCAACTTGGTATTACGTTGGTTGTTGAACTGCCACTAGCTGTTGAAGGAATTTTCATTATTCCTTGATTAATTAAATATTGTATACCAGAAACAAAATCAGAATCTCCAATTGTGCCTTCTGACCACCATTTTGCGTTGTTCTTTACCCAACTTGGTATAGAGATTTTGGTTGTACTTGGACCAACCTCAAAAATTCCACTCGCTATTCCTGCATATTTTTGATCATAATTTATTCCCTGACCAAAAATAGCCAAGTTGATTTTGTGAATATCTTGCAAAGGTATTGTTAGTTGTTGGATATCAATTCCTTCACTTGCTAAAATACCTAGCATATTTGGATCTTTTCCTACATTTGAAAATAATTCCTTACCGTTTCTATCAGTTATTGTGAATCCATAATGTATGTCTTTTAGGAGTTGTCCATTTTCATTAAAAAATGATATTTCAAATGGAATTTTATCGCCTGCGCCATATTTGCTATCCCATGATATGGTTGCAGTTGCTCCAGAATCAAATTTAATATCAAAAGAGTTTTTTGTTGCTTGGCTTTGTGGAATTAGCTTAAATGACATTGAATTTTTCTCATGATGTTGTGGACCCAATTTTTCATTGATTCTTTGTAATTCAATTCCTGAAACAAGAAAATGAATTACATTTTCATCTTCATATGAATATGGATCAAGTAACAAGACTCTCTTGTCAACTTCAACGCCGTCCACCAATCCCATGAACTGTTTTCCCTCAGCATATGGTGCAAAACTTTTTGGAACACGGATTTCTTGATGTACGACTGGAACTAATTCTATATAATCTGGAGACCAGTCAAATGGCATGTCAAAAGAAATGGAGTTGTCTTTTGAGTCAAATTTAAAATTTTTAACCTCGTCATAGTAAGTTTTTATGATTGCTGGAACTTCAGCTTGGGCAGTTTGGATAAGGAAATTTTGTTCCTGAGCTATGCTCACAAATGTGTCATAACTTAGAACCTCTGCTATGAGGGTTTTAGGACTTTGTGCTCCTTCTATGTTTACTTTTATGTTGTAAAGTCCACCTTTGTCAAATATAGGACCATGTATTAGCGGTACTTCGCTTCCTTGGGCTGTCAAACCGCCACTAATTGGATCTTGAAAGCCAAAATAGCTAGAACATCTCCATGGTTCAGGCTCTGTACAACCAGATTTTGGCCTGAGTTTTACGTTTAGTTCTCCATCTGCATCATAAAATAGATTTCTTGCAAGTAGTTTTCCGTCACGCCAAATATCTACTCTATATGTTACGCTTTTTAGGTTTTGATCTGTCTTAGTATCAAAAAATCGTATTGCCATGTTGGCGTTGGTGATATCACCAACTGTAATATCAGATGGATTTAAAATTGTACTGACAGTAACATCCATGCCTGCAAAGCTAATTGGCGGTGCCATGTCGCCACCAAGACCATGACCATACGCATTAGCTACAAACAATGAAACAAAAGAAAGTCCAACTATTGCAAACAGAATAGTTAGCTTGGAGGACAATAATTAATTTTGGCTCACTTCCTTATTTAAAGATACGATG
>Ga0213870_1000314_pt1 | contig 24243 bp, 24 predicted proteins | sample WICALVC2017_Meta_FD_160119 | JGI IMG/M metagenome (GOLD analysis project Ga0213870, IMG submission 160119) | Freshwater microbial communities from subterranean cave lake in Wind Cave National Park, South Dakota, United States - WICALVC2017 | ecosystem: Environmental > Aquatic > Deep subsurface >... | reverse complement strand
TTGGAGAATGGGCAAGGAGTAACCTTAGGACAGTATCATGAGTGGGAATCCTTTGACGCAAGCACAACTAAAGCTGCAAAGTTACATGTGGAATATAAAATGTGATATGCTTTTCTGCTTGTAAAATTAGGGGATTTTCGGTCGGAAACTACGTGGGCAAATCGGTTACTTGCGGAACAACCTACCTTCTTGTATAATCTTTGTTAATGAAACGTCTAAAACTAGCAGTTGAGAAAAGAAAGATTTTTGGGAAAAAGCTTAAGAAGCTAAGAAAAGAAGGTATCTTGCCTGCAAATATCTATGGCAAGAATATAAAATCTGTTGCAGTACAGCTCCCTTATAAAGAATTCGAAAAAGTCTACAAAGAAGCTCGCGAAACAGGACTTATTGATGTACAGGTAGATGGAGAGCTAAAACCTTCTCTTATCCACAATGTTCAAAAAGACTACCTCAGAAATATTCCCCTACACGCAGATTTCTACCAAGTCAATCTAAAAGAAAAAGTAAAAACAATGGTATCTATTATGATTACTGGTACAGCAAAAGCTGTGTCCGACAAGTTGGGACTTCTTCTTCAACCGCTATCTCAAATTGAAATAGAAGCTTTACCAGAAGACTTACCAGAAAAGATTGAGGTAAATGTCGGGCATTTGGCTACTGTTAATGATCAAATAACAGTTAAAGATATAAAAGCCCCCCAAGGCACAACAATCTTGACTAACCAAGAACAAGTGGTTGCAAAAATTGGAGAGCTAGTAAGTAAAGAGGCACAAGCTCAAGCAGAAGCAGAAGCAACTGCAGCCCAAGCTGCCAAAGCCACAACTGTAACTGCTGAAGGACCTAAACCAGAGGGCGCTGAAGCTCCACCCTCAGAAGGCGTACAATCTTTACCTAAACAAGAAACAAAAGGTAGTACAGAAACAGTTAAAGGTTCACCTTAATATCTTTTCAAGCACCCTTCCCTTTTCAAAATTAGGGTCAAGGGATAATGCTTTATCAAGATAAAACTTTGATTTTGCAAAGTCTCTCAACCTATACTCCAAAATAGCAAGCTGGAAATAACCATCCCTATAATCTTTATATTTATTAACAATCCCCTGCCACTTCTCTATCTTTGAAATTACCTCTTGTCTTTCTAAATCAAGTTTTTTCTTATTTTGATAATTGTTATAAAGATCATACCCGCTAATTCCAACTAAAAAAAACATTGCCGTTCCCAATAAAGTCAACGTAACTATCTTTATTGTCCTATTGAGCGTAAGTGGCTTAGTTTTAAGTAAGGAAATTGCAAGAGAGTCGGTAATAAATCGGTAAATTCTCGGTAATAATAAAGTCTTTTTCATTTACTCTGGCCAATTTGAAACCATTATAGACTCTCCAAACGCAAACCTTTGGTAAATTACCTCTGTAATAAAAGGCATGAAAGAATGCAACAGTCTCAAGAGTATTAAATATAAAGAAGTAAGTACTAAGTATGAATTTTCATTGATTCGATTTTTTACATCTTCAATATACTTATCTGCGAATTCGTGCCAAGCAAAGTCATAAAGACGTTCTGCTGCAAGGTTAAAATTGTAATTATCTAAGTATTTAGTTACTTCGTTAGCTAGTTGCTTAGTTTTTTTTACCCACTCTTTGTCTGTCTTATGAATTGCTAAATTGCTCAATTGCTCTATTGTTAAATTGTTACCTGAGATTTGAGATCGCTTCATATCAATGAAGCGCGCCATATTCCATAACTTATTCGTAAATTTCCTCGCCGCTTCAAGCTTTGGATAAGAAAGACTTTGGTCGTTTCCAGTAGCGTTTCCATATACAAGAGCAAACCGAACGCTGTCTGCGCCATATTTATCAACTAGCTCCAAAGGATTTACCACATTTCCTTTACTTTTACTCATTTTCTTGCCGTAAGGATCATTTACCAAGCCGTGGACTAAAATATCTCTAAAGGGAACGTCGCCTGTTATGTATATCCCCATCATAACCATCCGAGAAACCCATGCCTTTAAAATATCATACCCTGTCTCCATAACATCTGTTGGATAGAACCTTTCATAATCTGAAATTTCCCTATTCAACTTTGAACTTTGTCCCCGATTGAATCGGGGATTGAGCTTTGAGCTTGAGTTACTCATCAGAGTAACGAATGGCCACTGCCCCGAAGAAAACCACGTATCAAAGGTGTCTGTATCTTGTTTTAGTTCTTTTGAGCCGCAGTTTGGGCACTTTTTTGGTTTGTCGCCATCAGTTATAATCCAAGTTTCATTGTTAAATTGTTCTATTGTCCTATTGTTATTAGCTTTTGAATTTTTATCTGTAATTTTTAACTTTTCATTTTTAACTTTTAATTCGCATTTCCTGCATTTCCAAGCAGGAATGCGCATCCCCCAAACAATTTGTCTTGAAATATTCCAATCTCGCAAATTCTCTAACCACTGAAAATACATTGTTTCAAAAGTTCTAGGATATATTTTTATCTTGCCTGTCTTTACCTCTTCGATTGCTTTTTGCGCAAGTGTTTCTACCTTTACGAACCATTGCTCCATCGGAAGTGGCTCTAAAACATTTTTGCACTTGTAGCATACTCCAATTCTATGGGTGTAATTTTCATCAGTTTTTATAAGTAATCCGTCTTCTTTGAGATCCTCTACCATAAGCTTTCTTGCTTCTTTGACAAATTTACCGTGATACTTTTCAGCGCGCATGCAGTACTTTGCATCAATATCTTTTCTATCTAAAAACCAAGAAAAATCCATTTTACCATCAAAACCTATTATTGGGGTGATGGGAAGATTATATTTTTGCCCAAGCTCAAAATCATGTGGGTCATGAGCGGGAGTCACTTTCATAATACCTGTTCCAAATTCTGGATTGACAGCGGGGTCAGCAATAATTTTCATTATAACTTTGCCGAGTAAGCCTTGAATCTCATACTCTTTTCCAATTTTATCGCTGTAGCGTGGATCGTCTGGGCTAACCGCCAAGGCAGTATCGCGAAATTTTGTCTCGGGACGTACGGTTGCAATCGTAAACAGACCGTACTTTAGGTAATATAATGGTGCTTTTCTCTCTTTATACACAACTTCTAAGTCTGAAAAGCTGGTTCCATCAAACGTACAGTAATTAACAAGTCGCAAACCCCGATATACCAATCCATCGTCGTGCATCTTCTTAAATGTTTTGTAGACCAGTTTTATAACGTCAGGATCAAGAGTGTATTTTTCCCTGCTCCAATCAAGCGAGAATCCAAGTCTTCGAAGTTGGTTTTGGATTCCTCCACGGTGCTCCTTAACATAGTCCCAAATCATTTTGTAGAGCGTTTCTTGGTCAAAATCCAAACGAGACCTTCCTTTTTCCTTCAATTTTTTCTCAAACACAAACTGGGTTTCAATTCCCGCATGATCTGTTCCCGGAAGCCACAAACAACTATCCCCTTTCATTCTGTGGTAGCGGATAAGAATATCTTCAACAGTAAACATTGCGTGGCCGAAATGAAGCGCTCCATTGGCATTAGGGGGAGGCAGTATTATGCAATACGGTTTTCCTTTGGGATTAATTTCTGGCTTAAAGTATCCTTTTTGCTCCCATTCTCTATAGATTTTTTCCTCAACGTGCTTGTGATTATAAACTTTATCCATGAAGCTAATTCTACCACACAAAACTATTGCCTACAATTGCCCTTTGAATGTCTCGAATTCCACGGCTCTCTTGATTTATCTTAAGAAATTGATACAATAGGCTCAATAAGGCTTAAGCTTTTTTCACTCCCACGGAACGGCCACCCAAGAGCGGATGGCGATGCTGTGGATTCGGATACCGGCGGACGTCCAAGTAACCGACCGGATAGAAGCGGGCGACGATCACCTTCCCGTCGTCGCGAGAGCCGAGCAATCGTGCCCATGTGTAGTAAACTTCATCTAAAAATTTTCCAGTAAAAAGCTTGCTATCTTCACCAGCAACAATGTATTCACTTAGATTTATTTCTAATCTTCCATCGGCAGCTATCATTCCTCTCAATTGGTCTTCAGTTGTATTAAGATAAGGAGCACTAACACTTGCTTCATAATCGAACCAGCCAAATCTGTCAACCTCATTTGTTACTGGGTTTTCTTCTTGTACGCTATGACTTTCCAATCCAGGAAACATTTTAGCAAATAGTGGACGATCCTTTTGTGTCATAACCTGTTCTGGTAGATACCCAATGCGTCTGCCTGTTTTTACTAGTTCTGCTAGCTCTTCCGCACTACGGTCACAGGACGGGATAGCAACCTCAACACCAGCAGCTTTTCCCCGGACTTGCCATATTGTTTGGAATGTTTTAGTAGCTAGTTCTGGGTTAGGGGGTCCTACTTTAAATTCTTCAATTGCTTGCTGCAAAAGGTTTTGGTTTTGTTCTGGTTCAAATCGTACTTCCTTATTATTCATTATAGGTTTTCTTTATACCATACCATAAGTTAGTTATCAAGCAATTTTCAAAAATGGCAAATCTTTTGGCGAGTCAGGCATTCTAATTTATTCCCGACGATTTACCGCCTTTTTCCCTAAGCCTCAACCAACTTATAGCCCCTTGTCTTAATAGTCTTAATTTCGTAGTGATTATCTTGAAGTTTTAGCTTGTGTCTCACTCTTGCCACCAACCTATCTATTGCCCAATCAGAAACACCAAGCTCTTCTACCTCTGGCCAAACATTCTTAACAATTTGTTCTCTCTCGCAGATTACATCGTTATTTGCTTTAAGAAAATTAAAAAGCAAATTTTCCTTTTTTGTAAATTCGTTCACAGAATTTGAAGATTTTTTTTCTATCTGTTTTACATGATAATCAAAAACAGGACTAAAAAGCCTTGTATTGCCTACGGCATCCGACGCATCAACTACAAGGCCTGTATTCCATAAATATTTATTTTTTTCTATTTCCTCTTGCGTTATTGACTCTCTCTTTACTATCTTTGTAAGTACGGATTTTTCTTGATCGTTAAGACTTTCCCAAAGCTCCTCCGATGCAAACGCAATTCGCTCATCTTTTGCTAGATGTTCAAAAAGGTTCTGTTGACCTAGCAAAAAATTACTGTCTTCGGCAAGAACAATCATGGCAAGCTGCAAATATTGCACATATCCATCAACCGCGTCAAATAATTCTTTTTTAATTTTTAACGATAGTTCTGTTCTAGAATGCTTTAGATACATTTTAAATATTATTTTTATATCTTCTTTTTTTACTGGCTTTATGTAGATATTTCGAAAAAAAGCAGAAAGAGAAGTCTTGGCAAAAACAGATGGGGACAAAACATCCAAACTCCTAAAACTAGTAAATATATAACAAAGGCTATGGTGCGTGGCATCTTTTAGTCCTTGCAAATTGGCAATAAATTCCGGAGTTACAACATCTTTTATGCGGTCAAAGCGGATAAAAAATAGGCTTGGTAAAACTCCATTTTCTACAATACCAACAAGACTTCTCCTAATACTATCTATAGCTATAAATGAGTCCTGTGACTGAATGCTAACCAAAAATAGCGACTGTATGTTATCTTTTACCTCTTGAGCCACTTTTGTTTTTTCCAAAGAATCAACGATACGTTTTAATGTTAGTGTCCAAAAAGGATAAATATCTAGCTCCACCAAATCGTTTAAGTCAACTGGAATAAAAAGATGGTTTTTTGAACCATCAATATAGGTGTCGACAATTTTTTTGTGGTGAATAAAAAAACGAAGGAAATTGCTAATTCCAACCCTCTTTGCTCCAATTAAAACTACTGATTGTCGCGACTTAATATATTTTCCAAGCTCTCTTGCGTCATTTTGTCTAAAAACTATTGGATACCCTGCCTCAACAACATTATTCTCCATAATGTGTATTGTAATAATTTTAACAGTTTTTAGCAATATTCTTTTTTCCTAAAAAATCTTTCGAGATGTAATGGAAATCTATTTTCTTGCCAAGCTAATTGAGACTTCGTAATCGGAATTTAAAGTTTTTGATAAAAAAACTTTTCCTTCTTTTTTTATAAATCCCTTGGGGAGACCAACAGGGCTATAAAAAGAAGGATAAGATAGAGAAAAATCAAAAGGATACTCATCTGTTCCTGGCTGTTTAAAAAAAATAAGATTATAAGAAAACAAAGGCTTATTTAAAGGAGCTTTTTTAGAAAAAGAATATTTTACTGTTATTGTTTTTGTTTTTCCAGCTTTTATATTTACAAGAAAGCCATAGACCGTTTTCTCTTCTTCTTGTGCTTTATCAACCTCAAGCTCCTTTGGCGATATAAAATTTTTTGATTCATAAATTTTAGGATCTGTAATTGCCTTAACAATTAATTGCCCAACACCATCTATGGATATCGAGGAAAGCTCTACGTCAGGCTGTAAAATAATTCTTAGATAATTTTTGTAATCACTGCCTAATAAGCTGCGGCTTGAAGTATTATCATACAAAATTGATAACTCTCCAAAGACTTTTCCCTTATTGTCCAAAGTTATGTTTTCCGACACTTTTCTTTGAATATTATAGTTTACTTTGTTTCTTCCCAAATTAGCCTCGTTTATGCCAATAAAATCATTTATAGAATCATCTTTCTCTAATCTTTTATCCCAGGGGGGAGTACCAGACGATGCGTGCCAAAGAGTTGACGACCAATCATTTACTGTAAAAAAATCTTGTATGGAAGGAGTTGCAAAAGCAAACAAAAGGTGTTTTTGGAGCATTGAGTCCGAAACAACCCTAGCTAAAGAAAGAATTGGCAAATTTTTTTTAGACTCAATATCTAACAAAATAGCGCCATATAGCGATCTTAAAAAGTCTCTTTTTCCCTTTGATCCTGGAAAGAAATCCTTTTCTACATGCGACTTGGTAACCTCAAAGAGGTTATTCTTATCAACCAATTGTTTGTAGTCTGTTAAATAGATAGGCCCTATTGTTGCTATTAGATTTTTAACAAAAGAAATATCTATGCCAACAACGCCATCTGCTTTTTTACCAGTCTCCAAACTTAAAAAAAATGCAGACTTTGATGCTGATTTTACAAAATCAATATCAAAATTACTATCCCTTAGATACCAATGCTCTATTGGTAAGTACCTTCTAACTGGATAAGGAGGCTCTACGTGGCCTTTTAATTGGCCATCTGCGTCATAAACATCGTGAATTGAAAAATCCTTCACGACTCCCGCGTCCATTGTCAGAAGCCCATAAGATTCAATAAATCCACCTGTCGGTCTTAATTCCATGTTATTTTGAAAAAGTATTAAGTAAGTTTTTACACCTGTAAAACCAAATATGTTTGATAAGATGTCTATTGAGCCTGAAGATAACTTAACTAACGGGTCAAAATCTTTTATTGCTGCATTAAGGGCATATGGAAGTTTGTGTTCGGCTTGTATTTTTTGAAATAAAACTATTGAATTTCTAAGCATAGTTTGTGCCCTTACAAACTCGTTCGTGGGATTTTTGCTTTGATTCGCAAAAACTCTAGAAAACGTGTTAAGGCTTTGGATAAAGTATAAGCCTACCCGAGATATATCTTCTCCAAGACCTATAAGCTTAACTTCGGATTCCAAACTACTCTGTATTCCTATAATTTTTGCTTCTATTAAAAGAGGCGCCGCTGTTTTTTTAGCAAGATAGAAATAAGTGCTGGAAGCATTAATTAGCTTTTGAGCATTAACTAATTTCCCCCTATCTACCTCTTCTTTTGCTGCCGCGAGCATCTTAAAGCCTAGAAAAGAAAAAAATAAAGTAGCAATCAAAGGAAGTAACAAAAGAAAAATTAAATACAATAATCCAAGTAAGGGCAAAAAATTATAATTATTTTTCTTAGTTTCAAAATATTCACTTATTTCATTAATAGAAGGCTTTGTTGAGTCTTCTAAAAATATTTTTCTAATTCTTACATCCAGATGATAGTTATCTTCTAACAAATATTTACCTTTTACAGGTAAAATAATAGTTTCTCTTTCTTTTTCTTTTGTTTTAACAAAGTCTATACGTACGCTTGGATTTGCTTTTTGGATCATGTGGGCTAGAGAAATTTGTGTTGGAGCGTGTTTTGGAAAAAGATAAAAAATTGAAGACAAGTTATGTGCCCCAAAAACTACTTCTAGTATAGCATCTATAGCCGTATCCAAAAATACTGGATAAGTTTTTTTAAGACCGTCACCTATAATCTCAATTTTGCCAAACCTTCTGGCCTCCCAGATAAATTTATTAACAACAAATTGCAAGATAGTAAAATCGTAAGGCTTACTTTTGCTAAAAATGTCTCCATAAACAATTATTTTTGCAATTCTTGGGTTATTGATAATATTTAAAACAGGTCTTTTGTTTATTTCTGATAAGTGGGTTAAAAAAATAAGCTGAGAATTATCCTTTTCTGCTTTATCTATAAATTTTGGCAATAATTTCCTTATTATCTTTGTTCCGTCATCTACGATAAAGGTGTACGAATAATTATTATCTGGAATAGATGGAAACTTACCATTATAAAAAATGTGGATTATATGTCCCGAAGAGTTTGCTGCCGAACCTAATCTTTTACTAACATATACCACCAACAATTCTTCACTAAGTTTGTTTGCTAACGCTTCACCAATTATGCCTACTTTATCTACAATAAGCGCTGCTACATCTCGTTTTTTTTCCGTTGTAATAAAAAAGGGTCTTTGCATAAAATCTATTTTAGGTCAGCCGAAGAATGTTGTCTAGACACGAAAAATGCTTTTTATTCTGTCCACGTTACCAAACGCTTGTCAAGAACTGTATTGACAAGTACGTCTGCTTTTTTATTTTGCTCTCTTGGAATGTGTTTATAAAAAATTGGCATTCCAACCTCTACCTCTTTTTCCCGAACAGAAAAAAGTATTCTTCTTAAGTTTGAATTCTTTACTTTGTATAACCCTGTTATCTGGGAACACACAAGCAAAGAATCTAAAAAAAAGAAAGCCTTTGTAATATTTAAATTTTTTTTATTTTTAATTATCCATGATAATGCCTCTACGACAGCCTCGTACTCTGCGACATTATTTGTTACTGTCCCTATTTTTTTACCAAATCCCGCAATCTTTTTATTGTTTGAATCGGTAATGTAAACTCCAATAGCAGCAGGTCCTGGATTACCGCGGGCACCACCGTCTGTAAAAACATTTATAAATCTGTCCATATCATTAAGCAAAGTCTAACAGAAAAAAACTTTTTTGCCAAGAAAAAAACATAACAAAAAATATAGCAGGAGAATCAAATTCTAAAATTTTTTTCTTTTTTAACAGCGATCGGGAAGATACATTTGACAAAAATAGGAGCAGGGGAGTGTGAAAAAAATTCACTTTTTAGGACTTATGACAATAACTCTATCACGCCCTTCGCCTTGCGACTCTGAAGCAACTTCCTTATCCTCCTGTAGCAACAGATGAATAATTCGTCTCTCCCAACTCTTTAGGCTTGGAATAGCAATTTCTTTATTTTCTTCAAGAACTCTTTCTTTTGTTTCGATGGCCAAGTTTTTTAACCAATCTGTACGATTTTTTTTGTAGTCTCCAACCTCAATTGATATACGAATAAACCTACCAGCTCTTTTGGAAACACAAAGAGAAAGAACAAGCTGCAAAGCCTCAAGCATGTCTCCATGATATCCAATCACAATTCCGCTATCTTTTGTATCGAGAATTATATCAACGGCCTCACCGTCTTTTTTATCAACAACTTCAAGCCTAGCATCTACATCTAACAATCCTAAAAGTTCCCTTGTTGTATCTTGTACAATTTTTAATTCTTTTTTTTCCATATTTTATTTCTCCAATCCATTAGCCCCCCTAATCCCAAAATTTTATACTGCTGTATAATACCAAAAACCGTAAAGGTGTTCCAGTATAAAGATAGTCCAATTGGAAACGAATATGAAAAAAACCCAATCATCACTGGAAAAATGTAAGTAGATTGAGCTTGAAAAGCGCTAGCAAAATCATCCTTTTTTTTATCTTTTTTCAAAGATGTATTTTGCGAAACAGCCTTAGGGCTGACCAGCATCTTCGATTGCAAAAACTGTAATATAGCTGTTATTGCTGGGATTAAAAAAACCAAAGGGCCAAGGGTTGGCAAAAGATTAGAAGGACCTTGTCCTAAAGGAAAACCAAAAAAAGAAGAATCCCATGGACTTGTAAGTTTAAATGAGCTTATATAAGTTAGCTTGTTAACCTCCGATACTACCGCATGAGAATTAAGAGTAACAACTTTTTGCAACAACGAGTATAGCCCCCAAATAATCGGCATCTGTATAATTAAAGGCAAACACCCCGCAGCCGGATTAACGCCGTGTTCTTTGTAAAGCCTCATTGTCTCCGTCTGCATTCTTTTTGCGTCTCCCTTATGTCTCTCTTTAAGTTTTGACAAATGGGGAGTTAAGGCTTGCATTTTTTTAGAAGACTTAAGCTGCGCAGATATCAAAGGATAAAGAATAAAACGAATTATAATCGTTAAAATAACAATTGAAAACCCCAAGCTATATGGAATATGTAAAAAACTTAATACCTGATAAATTCCAACCAAAATTGTCGCAAGAGGCCTAACTATAACTGAATCAAAGATAAGTCCAATGTTCATTTAAATAATCCTTCTTTCAAAAACATTTCCTTTATAGCCAAATAAAAATCTTTTCTTGTTTTTCCAACTGCATTTTTTCTTATTAGAATTATAATATCATATCCCGGCTTTATGTTTTTATATAATTCTTCAATAATAGAATAAATAAGTCTTTTAATTCTGTTTCTAACCACCGCTCTCTTATCTATTTTTTTAGATATAATAACCCCGAATCTATTAAACAAAAGCGTGTTGGGCTTTACTTTTGTTATAAAAAATGGGGTAGAAAAGGAACGGTTATTATCAAGCCTAATTCCCCAAGGCAAACGGTATTTCTCAATAAGCATTAATATTAGAAATCAAATTGTAAGACGTTGTCTTTCTTTCTCCCTTCTTCTCCCAAGAACCTTTTGTCCAGCATGAGATTCCATTCTTGCCAAGAAGCCATGCTTTCTTTTTCTTTTAATCTTTTTTAGTTTTACAAACTTATGCATACGAAATTATAATTTTTATAATTGTTATAAGCATTATAACTATTATAGCACTTTTTTTAAAGTAGCAAAAAAAGATACGGTTGTATCTACTTAATCCTCTTGACAAAAACTTATCTACATCGGTACACTGCATTTTGCTATGAATGTGGAAAACAATATGTTATGGAAAAAAATTTTAGGAGAAATAGAAACAGAAGTGTCTCAAGCTAATTTCTTAACACTTTTTAAAACAACCTCATTAATATCGCTCACAGACGAAACAGCAACCGTAGCGGCTCCATCAACAATGATTATAGACTTACTCCAAAAACGCTTCTACCAAATTATTAAAAAAACCGTTGATAAACATACGGGGATAGACACTCGAGTAATATTTATACCAAAGGTTGTTTCCAACAAAAAAGAACAATATTCAACAAGCCCGCTTTTTGAGCTGGTTGAAAAAGAAGTCTCGGCAACGAACCGTCTTCCTAGAGTTAATCCAGACTACACGTTCCAAACCCTTGCTGTCTCATCAAGTAATCAGCTGGCTTTTGTTAGCGCAACTACTGTTGCTCAAAAAATTGGTCGCTCATACAATCCGCTTTTTATTTATGGACCAGTTGGGGTTGGAAAAACTCATCTTATGCAAGCAATAGCAAATGATGTGCACCAAAAAAATTCAAATTTAAAAATTATCTATATTACAAGCGAAGAGTTTACCAACGAAGTAGTTGAGGCAATAAGAGAAAACGATACTGCCCGGATGAAGAAAAAGTTTAGAAGCATTAACCTATTAATTATCGATGACGTGCAGTTTTTTGCCGGAAAAGAAAAGGTGCAAGAAGAGCTTTTTCATACCTTTAACATTCTTGTTGACAAAGGTGCGCAAATAGTGCTTTCCTCTGATAGGCCAGCCTCCGAAATAAAAAAACTAGAAAAAAGGCTTTCTTCCCGCTTCGCAGGCGGACTTACTGTTGATATAGCTCCTCCTGATTTTGAGCTTAGAGCAGCCATTCTTCTTATTAAGGCAAAAAAATATGGCATTGATCTCCCAATCGACATAGCAAAAAAAATCGCAGAAAAAACTCAAGACGCAAGAGCGCTCGAAGGATATCTTCTAAGAGTTATTACCGAGGCAAAAACAAAGCGAACAGAGATTACGCCAGAATTGGCTGAGATAGTTTTAAACAACAATCAACAAGAACAAAAACGACCTCGCCATCCAGACGATCTTATTAAGGAAGTATGCGCATTTTATGATATCAAGCCCTTGCAAATTAAAAGCGCCAAAAGAAGCGCCTACCTTGTCAAGGCAAGACAAATCTGTATGTATCTTTTAAAAAACGATCTTAGATTAACTTTTACTGAAATTGGAAATCTTTTGGGAGGTCGCGATCATACAACTATTATGCACGGGGTTGAAAAAATAGAAAAAAAATTACTTAAAAAAGAAGGTAGTGAGGAAATAGTGGGGATAATATCTTACTTAAACGAACATGCTCTTGATTACTAATTGTCTTCTTTTTCTTTTGCTTTTTTATACCCTTTGTCTTCAACAAGTTATCCACGTTTTTTTTAATCTTCCTTCTTGCTTTTTTGCACTTTTCCATATAGACTACTATAACTACAAATATATTAATTTAAAGAAATGAAAATTTCGTTGCTTTCTGAAAATCTTCAAAAAAAACTTCTTTTTGTAAACCACGCTGTATCTTCCCACAGTCGATTGCCTATACTTTTAAATTTTTTAATTGAAGCAAAAAAAGGAATTTTAAGCATTAAGGCAACCGATCTCGAAATAGGTATAAACATCGACATTCCTACAAAGATTGAAGAAGAAGGCGTAACCACAATTCCAGCAAAAACATTCTCTGAGTTAATAAGTATAATTCCTTCGGGAAAAATAACGCTTACATTAAAAAAAGAAGGATTAGAGCTAACGGGAGAAAAAATAAAAACACTTCTTCAAACCTCTTCTCCCGAGGACTTCCCGAAGCTATACGAGGATATGGGAGGGGAAAAAATAAAAATAAAAAAAGAATTGGTTGACAAGGAATTCCCAAAAGTTGTTTTTGCTGCAAGTTCGGACGCAGCAAGACCAGCTCTTTCTGGGGTGTTAATAAAGGAGGAAAAAGGAAAATTTTTGATTGTTGCAACCGATGGCTACAGACTTTCGCTTAAAAAATACACTTTGGAAAATAAGGAAAAACCCATAGACGATATTTCCTTGCTTGTGCCATCGCGGGTGATAAAAGAGCTTATTTTGATGGACAAAGGGGAGGAAGAAATAAAAATATATTCATCAAATCAAAGCAATCAAATAATATTTTTACAAAACGAAATAACCCTAGTTGGGAGATTGATTGAGGCAGAATTTCCTGATTACGGAAAAATAATTCCAACAACTTTTTCTACAAAAATAGTTTTTGATAAGGAAGATTTACAAAAAGCTGTTAAAACTTGCTATGTCTTTGCGAGGGAGGCAGCAAATATTGTTAGAATGTTTATTAAGAAAGATAAGGTGATAGTTTCATCAAACGCCCCGTCGGTTGGAGAAAACACAGTAGAGATAGATGCAAAAATAACAGGTGAGGAGAACGAGATTGCCTTTAACGCTCGTTATCTTTTAGACCTTTTTTCAAACATAGACGATGAAACAATGTCTCTTGAAACAACAGGTTCGTTTAATCCTGGGGTCTTTAAGATAGAAAAAGATGATTCGTTTCTCCATTTAATAATGCCCATTCGAGTACAAGGAGAATCTTAAGGAGACTTAGCCCCTTCTTGCATTTCTATTAATTCCTCGGGGTTTGAGGTTATAATAGGGTTTTCAAAAGGAGCAGCAACCACCCTCATGGACACATGGTTTAAACCCGCAAAAAAGAGTCCTTCGCCAACATTTGCGGACAAAAGAAATTCTTTTTCTTGGCTTGATAAATAGAACATACGGGCTATGTTATCTATTTCTGTAGGGCTTTGTTTTAAAAGCACCTGGAGAGAAGAATTAGAAAGTATTGCCTTACCATAATCGGTTGCAAGAAAGTCCCAAACATCTTGGGTTGCCGTAGTTAAAGCAAGAAAATATTTTCTTGCCCTTTTTGCTATTCCGTAGACAAATGATGCGGAATCTTCGTATTTCATGATATACCATGCTTCGTCAATTATTAAAAGCCTCTTTTTTAGCGTTTTTCTAATTCTTGTCCAGACAAAGTCCAAAATAATATGGATTGCAATTGCTCTTAATTCCTCCTCAAGTCCTTTAATGGAAAAAACAGTGAAGGGATTTTTGATGTCAAAATTAGATTGTTGGTTAAATATTCCAGACAGAGATCCTTTAATAAATTTTTCGAGTCTTAAAGCAAGGTCACGGCTTATCTCATCTTCCATGCCAAGAAGAACTTTGTACAAATCTTCCATTAGAGGAGGTTCTCTTTTTTGAGTTTCTAGATCAGTTGTTATGCCTTTTTGCCTGTATGTTTCCATAAACGCTTTGTCTAAAACTGCTTCATGGCCTGGATCTAATTGCCCTAAAACTATTTTTAATAGGCCGTGGAGAGATAGAATCTTTAACCCCAGTTCGTTTTCGCCCTCTTGGTGGTCCCCAGAAAGATCAAATGGATTTATTTTAATTGGCGAAGACGCCGTAAAAGAAACAAATTCTCCGCCTAAGCTTTTTGCTAAGGTTTCGTATTCTCCCTCAGGGTCAATTACGATTACCTCTGTTCCAAACATGAGTTGTCGCATAGCATCAAGCTTTATAAGATAAGATTTTCCAGCGCCAGACGTTCCCAATACTACTTCGTTGGCGTTTTCTAAAGAATATCTATCAAAAACAATAAGCGATCCGTTTTGCAGGTTTATTCCGTACATAATTCCTTTATCCTGAGTAAGCGTTGCCGATGAGAAAGGAAAAGTTGAGGCAAGGGAGGTGGTATCCATGTTGCGCGTTATAGAAAGTCGGTCTTGGCAGATAGGAATAGTAGACTTAAAGCCGTCTTCCATTTGAAGAGTTGCTGTTTTTGTAATTATTAATATAGAAGAAAGAGTAGACTCAAGTCTTTTGGCAGTGTTTGCGATATCTTCTATGGAATCGCCAGAAATAGTTATATATAAACTAAACTGAAAAAACCTTTCTATTCCGCGGGCGAGCTCTTCTTGTAGGCTCAGTGCGTCTTCAAGGGCCGCTTGAACTGTTGGGTCTATGTCCACTCCCTGATCCAATTGGGAAGCAATAGTTGCCTCCATTTCTGCTATTTTTCGTTTAAGATCAGATAGAATGTCTGGAGAAGAAGTTGGGTAGATAAACATGGATGTGTTTAGAGAGTGGTCAAAATCAATAAGAACAGAAAGCCAATTGCCAGATACAAACCGAGGGTATCCAACAACAAAAAACGTTTTATAAAACTTCTCTCCAACCCTTATATAATTAAAGTCTACTTCTACAGAGGAAGGCGCAATAATGTCAACTAGGCCTATCATTCCTTTTGAAATACGAACAGGCTGCATTATTTTTTGTTGTTGACCCTGAACATTGTTTTTTTTATTTTTTCCCCAAAATAAGCCCATATTACGCTTTCGCTTTAATTGCTGGAGCCCGAATGTTTTCTATCTGCTCACTAATTTCCGTAGAGTTTCCATTATATATACTATAAAAAAGCTTAATGAGCTCGTCTTTGCTTAGGATTTTTGCATGAAGATTTAGCCTTGTCAGTTGCGTATGAAGGGAGTCCGCTTTTAACCGAAGAGCAGCCTTTGCAGATTCAAAATGCGTTTGTTTTTGTACGTGTCCTTTATTTATGTTCCCTGCTGTTTTTATTGCGCCTTCCTCAAGGGATGAGTAAGGAATAATAATGTAGAATTTTTTATCCAACACAGAATTCATTTTAACAAGAGATTCTACAAAATCTCTATAAAGTTTAATTTTGTTAGCAAGAATTTGATTTTGGGCTTTTGTCGCCTCCATGTCTAAAAGCTTTAAATAAGAATGAATATCAATTTTTTTATTTCGAATAAATATTTGAATTGGGAAAGAAAGCGAGTTAAGCAGTGCAGCATAAGCGTAAATTTTTGCGTTTCCCTCTTCCTTAGACAAGAGAGGAAAATTAGTTGCTGTTACCTCTATAACAAGGCATGCGTTGCCATAAGAAAGCAAGACTACATTATCGACTATGTCTTCTATTTCTGTAAACTTTTGAGTGGTCGCTTTTATTTTTTGGGCAGGATTTTTCATACATACTTAATTTGTTTGCCTTGTTTGCCCACCAAAAAGAGATTTTCTTAATTCTTCTCTTGTGTCTATAGATTTAACTTCGATTGGTATGATTACCTTACCGGTTACACTTAATTCAATCATATCAAATTTATTTTGTGCCTTTGGATCTTCAAACGCAACTGTATAAACGCCATTTGATAACGCCGTAGCAGAGGCAAATTGGCCAAGTATACTTGTTTTAAAAGCCCTAACAGGGTTGCCTTCTTTATCTTTTATCTCAACCAAAATATTAGGCAATGGATTTCCTCTTGGGTCTGTAACGATTCCAGTTATAACATTAGGAGCGTCAGGCGTTAGCAGCAAACCTGCGGTTTTTGCCATATTCCCAGGAATTATTCTGACGTTTTGAGTTGGAGCTTTTGGCGCGAGCGTTGTTGGGGAAAAAATAGTCTTTTTTTGAAAATTTAGCTTTTTTTCAAGCTCAACAATTTGTTGAGCAAGTTGTTCTTTTTGTCCAAGAATTTGCCGTAATTGTTCTTCGAGGCTTAAAACCTTTTGATGCAAGCCCAAAGACGGATTAGAATCTTTGTCTAGTTTTGGCTCTTTGGTTTTTGCGTCTTCTAGTTTTTCTTCCAAACCCTGCTCTTTTTCTTTTTCCAACTCATCAATCGGCGCTTCGTTCGTGGATATTATATGAGGAGTAGAGGGTTGAGATTTGATAATTGGTGAAATATAGGCGCTTGAAAACGCTAAGTTTTTTGGTTCTGTTTTTGGTAACGTCTGCAAATTAGCGTTTATTGCATGGACAGTTGATGATGCTTTTATAACTATTTCTTTGTTGGGCAACCAACTGTCTTGATAGGTTTTTCTATAAACATACTGAGTTGGGGCAAAAAAAGATCTTATAAAATTTGCAAGCACAATATCTATTGGTCGCCCAACTATTGGTATAAAAGCAAAAGTTATTCCAGTTAAAATAAAAAAAGTTGATATGGGCAACTTAATAAAAGGGATAATGGGTAGAGAAAAAAAGAACCATCCGCTGACAACACCGCCTGCCAAATAGACAAACTGTTTTATGGTCATGTCTCCAATTAGTTTAAATTGGAAACCAGTAACGTTTTGAGGGATTGGATGATTCTCCATAAACTATTTAGCAATAGCATATAGCGTGAAAAATTATATTGCAAGATTATCAAAGTACATACAAACCAAGTCAAACTTAGTACAAACAAAATCAGGCTTGGTATAACCAAGTCAAACTTAGTATAAAATTGGCTAAGGCACTAGATCGTTCATTAAGATTAATCCGTTTTTTCTGTAAAATCTTCTTTTATGCTAAACTAGCCTTGTGTGAATATTTTAGACTTTATTTTCCCTAAATACTGCATTAACTGCAAAAAACTTGATTCTTACCTTTGTCCTAATTGTTTTTCATATCTAGCGTTTGATACTGGAGGAATATGTGTTGTGTGCGATCGTGCATCAGTTGGCGGAATGACTCATCCTGGATGCATTGGCAAATACACAATAGATGGAGTTTTTACTGGCATTGAATACAAAGGAATTGCTAAAAAACTTATTTATAACTTTAAGTACAAGCCTTATCTTTCGGATCTAAAAAACTTATTAGTTGATCTTTTATTTGAGGCAATTATACAAAAGGAAGAATTTATAAAAGCAAATGATAACGAATCGGGCAAGCTTAAGATACTTGTTTCTATTCCTCTTCATAGCTCAAGGCTTAAAAGTAGAGGATATAATCAGGCAGAAATATTGGCAAGAGAGCTTTCGAAAAAACTAAAGATTAAGAAGACCGATGTTTTAGAAAGAACAAAAATAACTCTTTCGCAAGTTGGTTTAAAAAGAGAGGATAGAATAAAAAATATTTCTGGTGCTTTTGGGGTAAGAAAAGAAAAAAAGGAACTTATTGAAGGTTCATTAGTATTCTTAGTAGATGACGTATTAACAACTGGCTCAACTCTTCTTGAGGCAGCAAATGTGCTTAAAAGAAACGGAGCGGGAAAAGTATGGGGAATAGTCTTGGCAAGGGATTAAATTGTGTGGGGTACCACGCGAAGCCCGAACGATTGTATGGGCGAAGAGTGGAGATTGATGATATTTCTTGGAACCGAATTGAGGAATATATTTTCAGGTGGGCTCCTGTGCTTCAAAACAAAGCTAATTACGCTTACCCAATAACCACATAAGAGTGTTGGAACACCATGATATAATCCGTCTATGAAGCTGTTTGGTATTGAATTGGGGAGCGATATCTTATTTACCTATCCCACATTTACCAATATACTTCTAGTAATAATTGCAATTACAGTTGTAAAGATTGCATTTGGGAAAGAAATAGTTTTTCTTTTTAGAAAAAGTTGGGGATCATTTACTAAAAGAAGCGTACGCAAAAAACATGATGATTGGGTTGCAATTTGCAAAGAAAGAGTCGGTTGGATTCAAAAAGTCAATGCTAAACCATTAAATCTAGAGAACCGTTATTTAAAAAAACTTACTTTTGAAGTTTCTCCTATAGGAAACCCTTCTAATTGGAGAGCGGGATTTATGTTGGGAAACGAGAGATCGCAGCCTCAAATGATTGTTGATAGCGATAATGCAGTAATGATACACACTGGCAGTCCACCACCCATTGCAAAAGCACAGCACGTTTGGATATATGACAAAGAACATGTGGTAAATCATCCAACATTTGTAGCGGTAACAATGTTGAGCAAAAATAAACTTACCTTCAATATAGAAATTAACGATAAAAATTTCTTAATTGTGTATGCTAACAATCAACAGGTTTATGCAAAATACATACAATCTTCATATCGAAAAAAAGTGTACTTATTAGCATGGGGGGATTATGCTGATTGCAAAGTTAAATTTACTAATGTTAGCTTTATAGTCTGAGCAAGGAATCAGAAAGGGAAAATGTCTTTCACTTTTAGTCCAAAGGATATTTTTCTAAATAATGCTTTATTTGTTTTTTGATAAATCTCCATCCCGCACCGCTTTTGAGAAATTTTTCTCTGCCTGTAGCGTCTTTTCTATCAAGATAAGCTTCGTAATAAATTAACTTCCATGGTGTTTTATCTTTAGTTGATGTTACTTGCTTTTTATTATGCTTGACTAATCTTTTTCTCAAATCTGGAGAGTAACCAATATAAAGACTTTTGTCTTTTTCGCTTTGCAGAATATAGACGTAGAACATTCTTTGATTATAAAACGTGCCACGTAAAATTGCTCGTTTACTCGCAATCACGTGGCTCACGTAAAGTTACAATAAAAAAGCCCTTCAAACCTTATGGCAAACTTTTTTAAGAGTTTACCACGTGGCCCGAAGGGCTTTACGTGGTGGAGATGTCCGGGAGTGACCCGGAGTCCAAGAAATTTCATTAAAAACTTCTACAAGCTTAGTTGGTTTCAAAGAGTCATCTTAATAATATTGTAACCAACAAGGATTAATAAGACCTAGGTTTATAAAATAAAATAAGGACAAAAACCAACCTTCCTTACTATCCCTCAACTGTATTTATGCCCACACTGTCCCGTTGAGAAAAGACAATGCGGACAGTTTCAGCCTTCTTTAAGCACTAAGGTAATTGCTTACCCCAGCGTTAGCTGGCTGAAACGCATAACGACTTGAGCCGTTAGCATTTATCTTTTGATCCTGTTTAACGACTTAAATCAAAGTCGGCTTGCAGTTTTTAATGTGCATTTCTTGTCGAATCAGCTCATCCCCTTTTTTAGCGTTTAGTTAATTAGCGTTTAGCGTATAGTTTAAGTTCTTCTTCTAATTCTCTTTGAACATCCTTTTTCTTTATCGCTTCTTTCTTATCAAACTGTTTTTTACCCTTTGCTAAGGCTAGTTCAACTTTGATAAGATGCTTGGTAGTATACAACGAAATTGGTACAATTGTCAAGCTGGAACCTTCTGTTTTTGATTTCAAGGCTATTATTTCTTTTTTATGTAACAACAATTTCCTTGTTCTTGTTTCATCGAAGCCTTCTGGCCGCGCGTACTTGTAGGGGAAAATTTTGGCGTTAACAAGATAAGCCTCGCTACCTATAATTTTGACAAAACTACCTGTTAGATCTGAATGTCCAAGTCTAACCGCCTTAACCTCAGCTCCATTAAGATTAATTCCAGCCTCAAACCGGTCTAAAATCCTATAATCGTAGAAAGCTCGCCTATTGGTGATTTTCATAATTTACGAATTTTCCTCTTGCAAATCTAAAACAATCTTTATTGCTTCTTTGACTTCTTTAAGCTTAACCTTAGAAATTGAGCTAATTGGTTTTATCAGTCGAGTTTTGTCAATTGCTCTTATCTGTGTTACTAGAATGACTGAGTCTTTTGCGAGTTTGCTTTCTTTCTTAGCGACAAACAATCTTTCTGGCCCTAAGATTTTATAAGCCTGCGATGACAATGGAATTATAACGACTGCAGGAGATATGTTGTTAACAGCATTATTAGAGACAATTAGACATGGCCTTTTTTTAGAAACTTCAAAGCCTTGTCCTGGACGAAGATCCGCAGTCCATAAATCCCCTCTTTTTATTCTGGCCATCCTTCCACCTCGGTTACCGACCATTCCTTCATAACTATCTCATCTAGCTTGCGATTAGCCCTAAGGCTTTTTGTTAATTCTTTTTGAACATCTCTTTTTTTTGCGAGTTTTTCGGAAACTGCACTTGCAATGAAGCGACTCCTTTTTCCCTTAGAAACAGCTTGATTTAAGTGTTTAATAATGTCGTATGGCAGGCTGATATTTATACGCTGTGTTTGCATAAAAATAAACTTTTAATACACAATAATTATACACAACCTTAGCTTTTTGTCAATGATTTGTTTTATTTCAATCTCATAAATCTTCTTTTGCGAAAGAACATAGATTTTTTTTGGAGGATTCCAAAACCTCAAAGTCTTTCATATAAACCTTTGTATCTCTCGTTCTAAGGTTTGCTTAAAGTCTCTTATAATCGGCCAGTGGGTTTTGGGTAAGAAATGTTTCAGTAAAGTATACATTTTATACCTTTCTGAAATCGTTTCTCACACCTCCCTAATCACATCAAAGCCCTTAAAGCTTCCAACGATTGCAAAGGCAATTATTCTATTTTTGTTTTTGTCAGTCAGCACCCTTTTTAGCTTTTTTGCAGTTTCATTAAAAGTAGAACCAGAGCCTGCAGCATCATCAATAAGAAGCACGTTGCGGTAGGGGTATTCATCGTTCTTCATAAAAATAGTATCTCTGGCGTTTATAATTCTTTCTTCAAGTCGTGCTAGCGTCTTTTGAGCAACCACCACCTCTCCAGTAGCTACTTTAACAAGTTCAATACTAGGTAGCTTCAGGTTTAGGTTAATCTCAAGCTCATTCATAAATTGTAGTATTCGTGGTACTGTTGGAGGTATAAATACTACTGCCTCAATTGAGAATTCTTGAACAATTTTTTGGATTAAAGGATTAATTAAGGTAACTATTTGGTTAATAAGCTCTCTATTTTGTGATTGTTTAGCATATAAGACGAGTTGTCCCAACTTAGTTTTTCCAAACTTAGGCAGGCTATAGAAATCTGCATATAAAAGCTTATTAACATAAGTTTTATCAAAGGTGGTTCTAAGCTTTTTTGTAGCATCAATCCAATTGTTGGTTTGAAAGTGCTTTTTGAAATGGTTCAAAGTGTTTGCATATTCAATAGCAAGCTTACTAAGACGTTTTTCTTCTTTTACGCTCTTAGCCCATGTAGAAAATCCCTCAAAACCATAAAGAAGCTCTCCTACAGGAGAAATATACAGATAGTTTTTGTCAATTACTTTTTTGATATCAGCTGGCATATCAGCTTCTATTTCTTCTTTTTTCTCTTTCGGAACATAAAACACCAAAGGAGGCTTACCTACTCTTGTTATTTCTCCTTTGTTAAGGAGATTCTTAAGCTGCTTGTGGATTGCCACCTGACTTATGCCGAAAACCTTTACCAAATCGTGCGCCCGTGCCTGTTTATGGGTACGAATATATCCCAATATCCTAATTCTAGTATCAGTAACCATATTAATAGTTTTTAGTTTATACTAAACTATAAACTATGTCAAGGAGACAAAATTTGACCATAGGGCGTATAATGCATGTATGAGCTTAGAAAGACGTGTATCTTTTCCAGAAAAGCCCGAGCTAGTTTCTCCTTATTTTTCTTATAAAGTTTTAAACCCAACAAAAATTGGGGAGGTATTACGTCTGCTAAATAAAGAAAATGAATTTTTTTCAGTGCAGATAGGAGAACAAGCGCATGGTTTTATAGATCCCCTTACGATTCATACTTGGAACTATGGTTTCATAGCAAGGAGCTTGACGCTTGGAGCTAGATTTAGTTTGCCTATAGAGGAAGATTTTATGGAAAATCCCGGTCTTATATATTTTAGAAATGCTAAAGCTAAACGAGGTCACAATGTTCAGAGGCAACTTAGGAGATATATCGATAAAGATCTAAATCTCGGAGATGGTGGACTTTATCCCATGAGCCAGATTAGGAAAAAGGGTGGTAAATTAATTGGTGAATTTCCAGATGGTCATAGGGTAGATTTTAGTTACTATATGCCAGGCGTAATACCTAATAATAATTCACCAGAAAGTGCCTTATTTTTAAAAATGTATTTGGAAGATGCTCTCAAAACACTTATTATTTTTGCCACGGAGCTATATAGGTATAAAGGTATAAATGCCGATAGTAGAGAGTTAGTTATAGACCCTAGTTTATTTAGATTAACCTATGAAAGAAAAAGGCCAATGTCTTTAGAGGAAATAAAAGAGCTGGAGAAACGTGGGCCTGAAATTATCGCAAGGGCAGTTTTAGGAGTAGATAAGCCAGCTGGAAAAGATGTGCCAAATAAGGATAATGATAAGACTCGACTTGAAGAAGACGTAGACAAAAGACGTAACTAATTAACTAATATGGCAAACTGGCAGGAGAGGATAAGACAAGCTTTTGTTGAGCGCGACGCGGAATAAAGACGCCGTTTGTTGGAAAGCAAAAAGATTCAGGCTAATAGGGAGGAAAGAAACGCAGAATATCAAGCTCGCAGGATGCAAGAATTGGGAGAAGTTAGAATTATGTTGGACAGAATCAGACCACGTGAATTGCTGGAGCGTGTCAAACGAGAAGTTTGGGGAGTTGAGAGATAATTACCGAGGAATCAGAGTCTGTTTTTTCGAATGCGACTATCGCTCTTGAATATAAATATGATGGATGGCATATTACTTCGGGTACTACAGATGGAAGCATCGCTGTTTATGGCGCATCGAAAGGAACATGGAGAGACCGTCTTTATATAGAAGCGAGCTGCAGCTCAGTGAACCAAGTATAAAAAGGTTCTTTGTAGGAGACGGTCACGATTTTAAGTTTAAAGGGAGTAGGGGATTTCACAGCATGAAACAATTTGGATTGAGTCGGCTTCGCGAAGGAAGGTAAATATATTAATGTTAAGGCAGATGATTATGTAAGAGCCAGAAGTGACATTGAGGAAGTCATATATGAGTTGTGTGTAGATAGAATAATGAATAAAAGACTACCACTCGATTTGAAGAGACGACAATGATCATCAACTAATGTTTTTTAGATTGATGATTTTATTTATTTAAGACTTATCTCATAGATCTTGTTTTGGGAAGAGAGGACATAGATTTTTTTGGAGGATTCCAGCACTTCAAAATCTTTTGCGTTTTTTAGAGCTTGCGTCTTTTTGTTACAATTGAGAAGTGGACATTGCTTTTATAAAAAAGAAGATACGTAATCAGGAATATGATCTTTCAATACATGCTCATAATGAAAGACAAGAAGAGCAAATTACCATCGAAGAAATTGAGAAAGTCCTATTAAAAGGTGATATAATAGAGCAGTATCCAAACGATCCAAGAGGCGAAAGTTGTTTGGTAGCTGGTATAGTTTCTGAAAAACCTTTCCATGTAGTTTGTGGCATGAGAG
>Ga0213870_1000313_pt1 | contig 24327 bp, 18 predicted proteins | sample WICALVC2017_Meta_FD_160119 | JGI IMG/M metagenome (GOLD analysis project Ga0213870, IMG submission 160119) | Freshwater microbial communities from subterranean cave lake in Wind Cave National Park, South Dakota, United States - WICALVC2017 | ecosystem: Environmental > Aquatic > Deep subsurface >... | reverse complement strand
AACCGAGATATTGCATTTAAGTTCTACTGCGACAACCAATCTGCGGCGCTATTGCAGCGTACTCGAAGATTTTTAAGCTCAACATATCGCCCTGGATATGCCTCGCTTAAAAACTTCTGTGCTCGCTTCACTAGCTTGCATCTTGCTTGTCTCGCTACCAACTTAAATGCAATATCTCGGTTAAATGTTTTCATGCTCTTGGCTTTTTTGCTTGGAAATTTTGCAAATGCAAAAAACCTCGATTTTTACCGAAGCTATGCTCATTCACAAGGCAAAGATCCAAAGAAACTTATTAAGTTGCAAAGTGAGCAAGCGTCACTTGATCGTGCCCAAGCTCTTCGAAAGCTTTTAGGGACTGATCATCTTGTTTTACAAAATTTAAATTTAAAAGGTCCTTCCCTACCACATCGAAGACAGTCCTCACTTTTTTTTAAAACAGTATTTTCTGATGTAGCTCAAAGACTTTATGAGTTAGATCATACTGAAAAGCCACCTTTGTTTGATCCTTCTGACTTTCAACATGAGATAGCTGCAAAAATCTGGAATAGAAAATTAAAAGCTTGTGCTCATACTATTCAAGCAAACATTTCCTCTCAGTCCAATAAATCTAGCTATGCACAAGCAACAGAAATGTTTTGGGGAGAAGTAGGTACGGAAGAAAAACGAAAAATTTCCTTAAAGGATCTGATTGATCCAAAACGAATAGACGCAATAAAAGTTGCACTTTCTCAATATATTCCTGTAACTATAAAAAATAATTTAGGAGAAATTAGTGGCATTGAAGTTTTAGATGGAGTCGTTTCTAAGATTATTTTTTTAAAACCAAACGCACTCCCCATCGAAATGAGTTTTGGGATGTTGGTGAGTGTTCGTACCAAACAAGATCGATATTTTTTAGAGTCTATCGCATGTTTCAGGGATTACTTAGAAAGAGAGATTGGAAAAAAAGATAAAGCAGAAATTAGTTTAGGTGTTTTGCAGGAATCCCTTAAAATTTTAAAAGAAAAACAAACAAAAGCACAATATGCAAATCGAATTTTAAGCAAACTTTCTAAACAAGAGCAGCATTTTTTAATAGATTTATTTTTACAACTTCGCAAGTCAGATGTTCCTTTGCCGCAAGAAATGCGTATTTCTAAAGAAGGCCATGAAAGTATCAAAGCTCAATTTGATCCTGTTACAGCTAAAATTATTGAAATTGATTTTCTTTATTATCGTGCACTAAATGAGGATCTCACAAAACTTGAAGAGTTTCTTTTAGCTGAAGCAGAAGCAAAAACAGAAACAAGAAAATTAATCCAAGAGATTAATACACGAGGCAAGCTATGAGATTAAATATTTTAACACAAGCTACCTCAAAGTGGTTTTTTGTTCTTGCTTTTACTTTAAGTTCTACATTTGCATGGACAGAAACTCTACCGGAGCGTGTACGTGATGTACACGCGACAAAATCTAAAGATATTCAAGAACAGTCCGCACAGCTCATTAAAGATTTGTCTCAAATTAAAGAAGATACACTTATTACGGGTCATCATGATGATGAGGTTCAAACATTATATCGTAACACTGCTGAGTTTTTACTAAAAACATCTCATGCACAAATGGCTGATGGTGAAAAAGCAAAAATCATTCAAGACGTTGCAGCAGCAGCAGGAGAAAGTTTTGAGCGTTTAACAAGTCCATTTGTAGATCCTGTGGATTATTTTAAAATGCCTCATTTGGATCGCTATGGTGGTAATGATAATTCTTTTGTTAGTGCATTAAGAGCTGTCAGCCATCATCTTCAGTTAATAGGCGCATCTTTTATAAGAGATATTTTAACGGTACCTAGTACCGCGCCACTTTTAGGAAAAGACCGAAACCGCTCTAGTTTAGTTAAGAAAATTGCAAAGGACTTAAATGAAGTCACTCGCCAAGAAATGGAACGAGTTGAAAAAGAACACACAGAAAAAACAGGACTTGCTGCTGTTGCTTACTTAATTGATCAGTTTAAAGATGCAGAACCCTATCGACATGGGAACCACAACCGCATCATGCGCTTGACTTATATTGGTATTGCTTTTTTAGGTTTGTTCCATCCTATTTTAGATATTTTTGGGATTCCCCATCCGACTCGTTTAAGTCCTGTGTATTCTGGTTTTACATATTGGAATTTTTGGATGGCCTTAGCAGAAGCAAGAAGGGTTAATTCCGGTTTAGGTTTTTATGTCACTATTCATCGCTTAAGAAAAGCTTTAGATGTTAGGTTAAAAGGTTGTGAATTTTTGCTTACTACAGCAAACCTACCAACAAGTAGCCGTTCCCGTGTAAGAAGTCGCCGCTAGCGCACCGCGCGGTGACATCTTCTTTTCGTACAGTTACATAATTTGAAATTTCATCGAGGGGCAACAGTCCCTTAAGCAAGGGGGGTAGATATGAAGTTTCAAGTTGGGATTGGTTTTGTCTTAGTAAGCTTTTTAGCATGTTCTAGTCGGTATTCTTCTGATGTCAAAGCTCCAGCACAAATCGAAAAATCTTTTAGTGTTATTGAATCACAGCATAGTGAGTTGAAAGAGTCAGAGCCCGCGACTGTACCCTATGACAGGCATTACGTAGCGCTTAAAAAAGAAGCCCTTGAAAAAGAATTTTTATTGAGCGCATCTTTAATCCAACAAAATGAAGTTGCAACAAGCTCTGGTTTGCATGGACGTATTGTAGCTTTTCGAAAAGTTGCAGATAAGGTTTACCTGCTGGAAGCCACTCAAGGACATGTGGTCACAACAGATCTTCCAGCTACATTGCTCCTAGCAGAAATCCCAGTTTTAAAAGAAACAGACGATCTTTTAGTTTTAGATTTTAATCGTGGAATGCATAACGTATTTGTTCAAGGCAATTGGTATGGCTCTGATTATGGCGGTACAGCGTATGATCCAAACGAAGGTTCTACAGCAGTGCCAGTAGAAATTAGTTTTATTGAAAAAGCACAAATGATCCACAACGTATTGGAGATACGTCAAATTGTGAAATTTAAGTTTCAGGATTTTGTTCAACCTACATATGAAGTGCGTTACTTTTTGCAGCCCTATAATCCCAATCCAAACTATACTCCAAAAGAAACATCAGATTTTCAGCATGTTGGATTTTTTGAAGTGCCACCAGCTTTAGAAACAGGATCTGGAAGATCTCATGTGTATATCAGTCGTTGGGATCACACAAAACCAGTGGTCTATCATATCAGTGCAAATACCCCTGCTGAATACGTAGAAGCTGTGAAGGCTGGTATTCTTTACTGGAATGAAGCTTTTGGAAAAGAAGTAGTTCGAGCTGAGCTTGCTCCACCAAGTGTTACAGCTCCTGATCCTCACTATAATTTAATTCAATGGGTGCCTTGGGATGAAGCTGGGTTTGCTTATGCAGACGCACTAATGGACCCACGTACAGGAGAAGTTTTACATGCTCAAGTCTATTTAACGAGCGCGTTTGCTGTGAATTCCAAGTCGCGAGTTCCACAGGTTTTACGAAAATTAAGTGAAGCTGCTCAAAAACAAAAAAAACAAGTGACACTGAGTTTTTTGCCATCTAGTAGGATGTGCGATTGGACTTGGACTGAGCATTCACGTGATGTGAATGCGATAAGGTCCAATGCACATTCACGTGATGTGAATGCGATAAGGTCCAATGCACATTCACGTGATGTGAATGCGATAAATTATAATGAAAACTTTGCGCAAGGCTTAACAGAGCTTGTTTCTCATCATGTAAACGAAGCTACTTTTTTACGTTTGTCTCAAGATTATGTGCGTGAAGTGGTTGCCCATGAAGTGGGGCATACGTTAGGTTTGCGTCACAACTTTGCAGGCTCCTTGGGTACAGAAGTGTCTTTAGCAAAAAGAGATGAGGACTTCAAAGCTTATGCCTTAAGAAATGAATTGCCTGGTAATACCGTCTATACTTCTTCTGTAATGGATTACAATCCATTTAAAGAAGCAGTCTTAAGCGGCTCTCAACTCGCATGGAGAAAGTTTGCTTTCCCTTATGATAAAGTAGCAATCCAATGGGGATATAATCTGGAGCTTTTACGTGATGTAAAAGCGACAAAATATAATGTTGAGGGTGATAACGCAAACAGCGCAAGTCCACTATTTTGTACGGACTCCCATGCTGGAGGCTATTTTACAGCACCTGTTTACAAAGATTGTTTGCGGTTTGACTCCGGATCAAAACCTGTAGAGGCAGAGCTGTATTCACTCGTGTCTACATTGAGTATGGCTCCAGCTGTAGTAGCTGAAACTTATATTCAAGCAAAAACAGCAATGGATCCTAGAGATAGAAAATCTTTTGATGAACTTGCTATTAATCCAGCATGGCTAACGAAGGTAATAGTACAACCTTTTTCTTCTTTAGTGGATTGGGTTTTAGAGACTTCTCCTCGTGCCCTATCTGTTGAAAGGTTGTTCCCTTTAGTTAGTCCGCTCAATGAAGACGAGGTCTTAAATAAGAAAAAGCAATGGGTGACTTCACAAATGGAAGCTTTAGGTGGTGTAGATCAGGCCCTATTTCTTTTAGTACCACATGACCAAAACGGCTCTACTGGTCAGATTTCAGAAGTAGCAGCACAGAAGTTAGCGGCATACCTCGAGCAGAACAAACATGGAATAGGGTACAATTTAAAATCATATGAGTTTTCAAATGAAGAAGTTTTTTTCATTCAAGCAGTTGGAAAAAAACTTTTTAAGAAAGCAGAAGAGCAGATTCTTAATAATGTTTTAACTGTTTTAGCTAAAGGAAAGTACGCAGATTGGTCTTTTAGTGATCAAATTGAAGCAAGACTTTTTAGTGTAGCAAAAGCAATAGTGTTAGTACAAACAGATCAAGTCGTTGTTCCAGATTCTAATGCGAAACAATTTGTGTATTCAAAAACAACAAGGTTGCTAGCAACTAAACTTTTAGGTGCCACACTTGGTGTGCCAGTGGATTGGTCGTATTTCTCCAGGTTAGAACTAAAAAAACTATTTAATGATTTGCTGGAGCAGAATTTAGGAAAAAAATTAACTGAAGTTAAAAAAGAGGAACTACCAAGACCATTAAAGACATGGGTAGCAGATCAAGAAGCTGTATTATTCTCTTTTTAGGGAACTGTATTTATTAAAAATAACTCATACGAAAAACATTGATCCCATAAAGATTTATCGCATTTACATCACGTAAATGAACGGGCTATTTGTCGCATTTACATCACGTAAATGCTCCGGTAAACTTTCTAATTAAATGCAATCAAACAAGTTTTTTACCATTCTTATTGTGCCTGAAAAAACTCAAAAGGTACGCAGGATTATTGTACCCAATTATATTTTTAAAGGTGGTGTGTTGGCTTGTGTTGTAATTGTGGTTTTGGCAGCGATTATGGTCTTAGACTACGCAAACGTCATGAATCAAATTACAGAAAACAAACAACTCAAAGTAGAAAACAGACAGCTTAAACAAGCAGTGCAAGTTTTTAAAAATAAAATGGTTACAATGGAGCATACACTTGACCGTGTGAAAACATTTGCTACCAAGTTGCGCATTATTACGAATATTGCAGAGCAGGTGAGTCCACTTGATCAAAACTTGTCTCCAGTTCCACCTATAATGCCAGGAGTACTGCCTTTAAGCACTCCTACGATGCCTCCCGTCCTACCTCAAAGTGAAAAATCTCCAAATAATCATAGTCAGCAGTCTGTTGTGCCAAAAAATGAAAGCTCAATGGCACCGCTTACTTCTTATAGTCAAACGGATCTTGAGCGAGATACAGATGAAGAAAAAACGTTACCCTTAGAAAATCATATCAATCCAGAATCTGAGATGATCCAACTTACACAAATTACTTCTTCAGTAAAAAATGATGAGCACAAACGTGCTAAAAGGCTTAACTTGCTTGCAGCGCTGATGTCACCTGTTGCAGAAGTTTCAAGTTTAACTGATGCAGATACGAGTATGTTTGTAAAAGCAGAATTTGAAAAACTAGATGCAGCTTATGAAGAGTTGAGCAAATTTTCTATTGAGCAAGAACAAGATGTGCAATTTATTTTAGAGCGACTGAGTGAAAAAAGAGCTTTACTTGCAGGCACTCCTACCCTTTTACCAACTTTAGGTTACATTACTTCTGAATATGGAATCCGTATTTCTCCTTATGATGGCAGAAAAAAAATGCATGAAGGGATTGATATTGCAAATCGATATGGCGCTGAAATCATTTCACCTGCTGATGGAATGGTGAGTTTTGCAGGAGTAAAACCTGGTTATGGAAAATTATTAGTTATTGACCATGGAAATGGTATTGAAACAGCATATGCGCACAATGCTGCTTTTTATGTAAAAGCTACACAAAAAATTAAAAGGGGACAAAGGGTTGCTGCAGTTGGAAATACGGGTCACTCTACAGGACCACATTGTCATTACGAGGTAAGAGCGCGGGGACTACCGGTGGATCCTTGTTGGTATGTCCTAGATCATCCTGCGATTTGTAGGCAACGTTAAATGGACAGGCTTTTAAAGGGCTAAAAAATGATATTTGAGTTTGTAGCTAAAAAAATTTTTGGTACGCAAAATGATCGTGAACTTAAAACGATTATTCCTCTCATGCAAAAAATAAATGTACTAGAACCTGAAATGAAAGAAAAAACCAGTGATCAACTGAAAGCAAAGACCGCTGATTTTAAAGAGCGACTTTCTCGAGGTGAAAGTCTCGATGCACTCTTGCCTGAGGCCTTTGCTGTTGTTCGTGAAGCAGCCTGGCGTGTCCTGTCACAGCGTCATTACGATGTGCAACTCGTAGGTGGTATTATTTTACATCGAGGAAAAATTGCTGAGATGAAAACAGGAGAAGGAAAAACTCTTGTTGCAACTCTACCAAGCTACCTGAATGCATTATCTGGAAAAGGTGTCCATATTATAACTGTGAATGACTATTTAGCTCGCCGGGATTCTGAGTGGATGGGAAAAGTCCATGGCTTCTTAGGATTGAATGTAGGTGTGGTTGTCCATGGCTTGAGTGATTTTCAAAGAAAAAAATCCTACGAGTGTGACATTGCCTATGGAACCAATTCAGAGTTTGGTTTTGACTATTTGCGCGACAACATGAAGTACTCCTTGGATGACTATGTCCAGCGAGAGCTAAATTATGCCATTGTTGATGAAGTGGATTCTATCCTTATTGATGAAGCAAGAACTCCACTGATTATTAGCGGGCCATCCGAAGAGTCTACAGAAAAATACTATGTAATTAACCGGATTATTCCCAAATTAGATCCAAAAACAGATTATACGATTGAAGAAAAAACAAAAACAGCAGCTTTGACAGAGGATGGCGTTTCGAGAGTTGAGAAGCTCCTCAATATTAAAAACCTATATGATCCACAAAATATTGAAGCGATTCACCATGTCAATCAAGCATTGAAAGCCCATGCAATTTTTAAGCGAGATGTAGATTATGTGGTTAAGGAAGGTGAGGTGATGATCGTCGATGAGTTTACAGGTCGCCTCATGCCAGGTCGTCGCTGGAGTGATGGATTACACCAGGCAGTTGAAGCAAAAGAAAATGTAAAAATTGAAAGTGAAAATCAAACTTTAGCAACAATTACATACCAAAATTATTTTAGGATGTATTCGAAATTAGCTGGCATGACGGGTACCGCAGATACAGAAGCAGCAGAATTTAAGAAGATTTATAAATTAGATGTTGTTGTGGCACCGACAAACAAACCCATGGTGCGATTAGATCATGCCGATGTGATTTATAAATCCATGGAATCAAAATATAAAGCTGTTGTAAAAAACATTCGTGAACTTTATGAAAAAGGCCAACCTGTTCTTGTTGGAACAATTTCCATTGAAAAATCAGAATTGCTATCTGTATTGCTAAAACGAGAAGGTGTTCCACATAATGTTTTAAATGCTAAACAGCATGAGCGTGAAGCAGAAATTGTAGCACAAGCTGGCCGTACTAAGTCTGTAACAATTTCTACAAATATGGCAGGACGAGGTACGGACATATTGCTTGGAGGAAATCCGGAGTTTTTAGCAAAACAAAAAATAAACCCTGCTGAGAACCTAGAAGACTATGAAAAACTATTTGTTCAATACCGTGAGCAATGTACAAAAGATCACGATGAAGTGGTAAAGCTTGGTGGTCTTTTTATTTTAGGCACAGAACGGCATGAAAGCAGACGAATTGACAATCAGCTTCGTGGAAGAGCGGGCAGGCAAGGGGATTCCGGGGCGTCTCGGTTTTATTTATCATTAGAGGATGATCTTTTACGAATTTTTGGTTCTGTAAACATTGCAAAGTTTATGGAAGAGGACATGCCGATTGAGCACCGATGGATTACGCGTGCTATAGAAAATGCACAAAAGAAAGTTGAGGCCCATAATTTTGATATCAGGAAACATCTTTTAGAGTATGACGATGTCATGAATCAGCAAAGAAAAGTAATTTATGGTTTAAGAAAGTCTATTTTAGCTGGAGAAGAATTAAAAGAAAGAGTGATGGGTATGATTGATCAAATTACCTTGGATGTTTCCTCTGATTTTTATCCAAAAAGAAAAGGAAATGGAAAAGATGTGGATCTTAATCAATTAAATGAGGCTGCAAGTTTGACTTTGCGTACTCCAATTCTAGTGTCATCCGAAGATCTTTTAAAATGTTCAAATGCAGATGAATTAGCACAGGTGATTTTTGCTCAAGCAGAAAAATTTTATGATGAGAAGGAAACACACGTATCTGCACAACCGATGCGTCACCTTGAAAAAATGATTTTACTCACTACGATTGATCAGCTTTGGAAAGACCATCTTTTAGCTATGGATCACTTACGTGAAGGTATAGGATTGAGAGGCTATGCTCAAAAAGATCCTCTTTTAGAATATAAGAAAGAGGGTTTTCGTTATTTTGAAATGATGTACACACAAATTGGTTATGATGTCGTTCGCAAAATCTTTGAAGTTCAAGTGCAAAAAGAGGAAGAGATAGAACAAATCCGTCCCCGTTCACAACCACAACTTATGACATTTAGCCATGGTGGACCGCATGAACCCGGAGGCGGAGGATTTCCAGTCGGAGAGCGTAGTGGTCATGCGGGTGGAACTTCACAAGTTTTGTCTGCCTCAGATAATAGGGGTTTAGATGGATCTAAAATAGGTAGAAATGACCCCTGTCCTTGTGGAAGTGGTAAGAAATATAAAAAATGTCATGGGGCGTAGATGCTCGCTTAAACCTTCTTGTGTTATTCTAAAGTAAGATGGAAGAATTTAAAAAAGACCTCACCTCGCTTGTAGAGTTGTCAAACCAAGAGCTAGCTAAAAATCCTCCACCACTACCTGCCATTGAACATTTGCAACCTGTAAGCGATATTTTAGAAACCACTTTACCAACTGACCATGCACATGAAATTGAGTTCCAAAGTTTAGAGGAATTGAGTAAAAATCAGCTAGCAGTGCCAGAGGATTTGCAGCCGGAGCACGCACAGCCAGAGTCTTTAATTGAACCTTCTACTGATTTAGTACAAAATTTTGTTTCTTCTGAGACTCAATCTACTAAGTCTTATAATTTAAGTGAAATTCAAAAGCTTGGAGAAAAAATTACCATTGGAGAACCTATACTAGAAGCCCGTCCTCCATTTTCTTTATTAGCTTTTGGAAATTTTAATGAAAAAACCATACAAGCTATTGAAGCTGTTTTCTCAAGTGAAAACTATGGAGTGCGTCCAGAAGATATTCAAGTACAACTTTCCTCGGGAAAACTATTTGTTCCAAATATCTCTGAGTTTGCAGCTGTAAGTTTAGCACAAAAACTTCATGATCTTGTTGAGAATATTGAGATTGATTTAGCAGGAGAGATTTATCAAAGTTCTGCTACTAATGAAGAAGGTTTAATAGATGCAAATCGGTATCGTCAAAAAAAGCAAGAGGTACTGGATCTTGAAAACCTTCCTGTATCAGAGAAAGAAGTGTTTGCTAGCAATTTAACAGAGCTGCAGGACTATTATGTTACACGGGTTCTTTCTGTGATTACAAGTTCTGAAGTGATTACGGAAGAAGTTGCTCACAATCCTCAAGGTAATGCTTTTGAAAAAGTAACAGAAAAATTAACAGCTGATTTAATCAGACATGCATTTCAATTAAAAGCAAATGGTGTGCTAGGGGTTCATTTTTCTATGCATCCTATTTCTATGTATCCTATCGATAAGATTTCTTTCCGAGTGTTTGCTGTGGGAACAGCTGTACGAGCTAAGAGCATTAGACCTTAGGGGGCTCTTAGGAAACTTGTTGTTGGAAGTGGATTTTGCTAGGGCTTGTTTGGTTGTTGAAGCGCACGCACTTCCACTGCATTGATAAAGCTAAGATAGTAATTCCTAAAAAACTACGCAAGATTAAAAAGGGTGAAAACATCGTAAACCAGGTAAGTGTATAAAACTTCGATCCTGTGTCCATAATTCACGAGCACCATTTTCGAAGGCTACTAATGCAATCTGAAGATCAAAAATTCGTAAGCCTGAAATTTTTAAATCGACAGCAAGCTGTGCAACACGAGTAAAAAATCCATCCTGAGGATTCCAAATCTTAAAACCAATATGATTGTGTAAATACTCTAAAAATTCCCATGCTTCCTTGGGCATAGAAGGCCGTCCTGTACTTAATGGATGAGTCACGACACTCCAAAATTCTGTTATAACAGGTAGTGGGATACCACAACCCTGGGGATTTTTTGCTGCATTTTCTATAGTTTTCCTAGCCTTTTTATATTCATGACATTTGGAGCGATGGGCATAAACAAGAATATTCGTATCTAATGCAATCATTTTTTAGACCTATATAACCAAAGATACATATTCTCGCGACTGGAAATATCTAACCCTTCTGGCAAGCCTCCAGAGACTGTTTTCCAATCAAGCTTTTTGTGCGTGCCTGATTTTTTTTTAATGTTATTTTCATCTGCAAGATAATTTAATAAAGCTGTTTCTACAATACTTCTTAGTGGTCTGCCCAATTCTAGGGCTCTTTTTTTTGCGCTCAACATAAGACCATCAGCTAATTCCAAGGTTGTCTTTGCCATATTCCCATTTTCCCATAAATATGGGAGCTATGTCAATGAGGAGGCATGTTCTCTGAAATTTCTATTTGAATTAAACCCCTTTTGTATGATAAAATACCATCAGGGCTCGTCACGGTTTCGACGGGAGTTTTGAAGCGAGACGTGCATGCCGAGGTGCGGTAGGCCTCGTAAAAAAGCCGCAAAATGTAATTGGTAACGATTACGCACTTGCTGCTTAATTAAGTAGCAACGTTCACCTTGAAATCGCCCGCGTTTTGGGGATGAACGCCATTTAGTGGGCTAGTACTTTGTGGGTCGTTGGGCTGTAAAGTGCGAAACTAAACTCAACGGGGTTTTTTGAGTAGTTTGTTTGTGGACGCCTTGAAAAACTTACCTTAAAACACAAACTATGCATGTAGATCGCTCGTGGATGAACTTGCGGACGGGGGTTCAACTCCCCCCGAGTCCATTAACAATTCTATTATAGAATGAGCAGCCTTATCTTTTGCAAAAGTTGATTCAAATGTGTTTCTTGCTCCTTCCTGTAAATCAGATTGCAGTTTGGAGTTTTTTATAACCTTTATTATTTGCTCCGCCAAGCCTACACCCGTGCTACTGAGTAGAGCATTTTTTTCATGTACGAGTTCTGGAATTCCAAAACTATTCGCAGTATGACTTACAATACAATTGCCATAAGCAAACCCTGTCAAAATTCTCACTCGAATACCAAGATTAGTCGGGGTGGGTACGAGTAAAATGTCAGAAGATAAAAACTCTACATCTGGAGGATCAACTCTACCCCTTAATTTTATATTTTTTTTGTTAAGGGCTTGTCGTAAGTCTTCAGAAACGTCACCCTTTCCAATAAGATGAACCTCAAAGTGGGTTTCTCCTATAGCTTTTTCTAAAAGTGGTAATATTTCTAAAGCAAAAAGCTTAAGACCTTGCTTAGTTGCAGTACCTGCAAGATCACCAATCATTAAAATTTTTGGTTTATTCTGTTTATTTTTTTTACGCTCTTCTTTCCAATTTTTATTCAATAGAGGATCAGCGATTGGAGATTGAAAATATCGTGCTTTTTGTAGGCCTTGTGTTTTGGCCCATTTACAATAATGTGCAGCAAAAAAACCATACTCGTCACAGTCTTTAAGTAATTTCTTCATAAGGTGAATAGTAGAATTTTGAGCTATAGCTGTGCGCAAACTAAATTTAAGGTATTTAAAATTAATTTCTACTTTCGAGATTTTCCAAATTTCTTTCAATGGAAGATGTGTTGGATCTCCTAATCCAGCAATTTTTGGAAATTCCCTAAAACCATATAACGCTGCCAAGGGTTCCCAATGGTAACAAAATATTGTGTCTGGTTGAATTTCACATACCTTAGCAATCACTTCTTTTTGCAAATAAATCCAAGGATAATAATCTTGCATCTGTGGAGAAAATAACTCCCTACTCCAACGAAGCATCTTCCAAAACAAATGAGGCTTTGGCTTGTTGTTAATTAAACGATAGTAATCATAATCAATATAGGTAGTTTTAATCCCAATTTCTTTTAAGCACTCTTCATTTTGTTTTTTAAAATCACCATATGGATTTTCAGTTGAAGTATCAAACATACTGAGTACGGTAACCTGGTGCCCCTCCTTGCGCATCTGACTGGCTATACCCATGCAGGTTTGTGCGCCACCATGGTTACTGTAGGACGGTAAGCCTACAAGTGTAAAAAGAAAATGCATGATGAGTCCTTAATTTATTGTTTTGAAAATCTGATATTTAATCCTAGACAAAGAAAAAGTCCATGAGCAATTCATAAGGGTTTGACACTGCTTTGAAATTGGAATACTTAAGGGACTGTTGCCGAACAATAGCTCAAAAAACAGGAGCAAATCTCTCATGAAAGATCAGTCACAGCTGGCTCAACAGGAGCAAACGCTAAACTATTTTCGTAAGTTTGCCGAGGATTGGCGATCAAAAGCAGAAGGTGGAAATGATAAGGAATTTAATGTTATTGAATCTCGAAACTCCTATGTTGTACAAGTTGCCAAAAATCTTCAGAATAGCAGAAACATTCAATCTGCTCTTGATGTTGGTTGTGGTACGGGAGAGCTAATATGCGAATTGGGTAAATTAGGCATTAAGTCTACAGGAATTGATTTCTCACCCGAGATGATTGAATTAGCAAAACAAAAATCTACAAAACAAAATCTTCATGGAGTAGATTTTTTGTGTACTTCAGTTTTTGATTATAAGCCAAAAAACCTCTACTTTGATTTAATCTCAGCCAATGGTTTCATTGAATATATATCTGAAGAACAACTCCAGTTTTTTCTAGAACATGTGCGGACCCTTTTGACAAGCTCGGGTACGCTTATTGTTGGCTCTAGGAATCGACTATTTAATATTTTTTCACTCAATGACTATACTCGAATGGAGTGTACACAAAGCAGCATTCGTGAGTTGCTTGAAGAAGCTATTGTATTGGCCAATGCAAAGAATGGTGTAGATGTGATTGAACAGTTGATCAGCTTAGACAGCCCATTGCCAAGACTAGCTCAACATCCTTTAACTAAAGTTGATGTTACTGTAAGACACCAATACACTCCAGGAGAACTCGTGCATTTATTACAAAAATTAGGATTTAAGACCGTCAATCTTTATCCTGTTCACTACCAAGCATTTTTACCTCAGTTTAAATCAGATTTTCCAAATCTACATGTGGATATTGCAAACCTTATTCAGGGCTTAGTGGTTCAATGCCCCTATTTAATTCCTTATTGCTCTACATTCATGATTCAAGCAGTAAAGGGGTAAGTTTTGCAAACAGCTGTTACAATTGTGATGTATCATTATGTACGAGATTTTTCTAAAACACAGTTTCCAAGAATTAATGGATTAGAGACAAGCTTCTTTATTAGTCAGCTTGAGTATATTCAAAAACACTACACTGTAATCACAGCAGAAGAGCTTATGGATTGGGCTGCAAAAAAAATCGAACTGCCCCACAATCCTCTCCTACTAACGTTTGACGATGGATTTTCTGATCATATAGAAAATGTAGCTCCAATTTTAAGAAAAGCAGGTATTCAGGGGAGCTTTTTTCCTCCAGTAAAAGCAGTTCTTGAAAATCAGCTACTAGACGTTCATAAAATCCATTTTCTAATCGCTAAGGAACCTGATCTTAACTTGATTATTCAAGATATTTTTCAAGCGTTGGATAAAAGTAGAGCGGACTATGGATTTTTAAGCAATGACTCGTATTACAAAAAGTGTGCTGTTGCAAACCGTATGGACTCTACTGAAGTTTGTTTTATCAAAGGGATGCTGCAGTCAGAGCTTCCTCGAGAGTTTCGTAAAAAACTAACTAGTCAGTTGTTTTCAAAGTATGTCAGTCGCGACGAAACTTCTTTTGCCAAGGAGCTTTATATGAGTATTAACGATCTGCATGAAATGGTTGATATGGGAATGTACGTTGGTAGTCATTCCTATAGCCACGATCGCCTAGACTTGTTGAATGAAAATGAGCAAATATTTGAGATTGAACGATCCTTGGATTTTCTGGATCTAATTGGTGCAAACACAAAGTCTTGGATCATGTGCTATCCTTACGGACATTGGAATAACGCTCTTTTAAATGTTCTAAAAAATAGGGGTTGTAGCGTGGGCATAACTACCGAAGTCGAATTGGTAAAATCAGGAATGGATCCACTTTTGTTTCCACGTATCGATACAAATGATCTACCGAAATCTAAAATCGAACCCATAAATAAATGGACTCTTAAGGCTCAGACATCCGGATAATTTAAGCTTGTATACCAATCTTTGCCGCGGCCTTCTGGCGTTAAACCGAGATATTGCATTTAAGTTCTACTGCGACAACCAATCTGCGGCGCTATTGCAGCGTACTCGAAGATTTTTAAGCTCAACATATCGCCCTGGATATGCCTCGCTTAAAAACTTCTGCGCTCGCTTCACTAGCTTGCATCTTGCTTGTCTCGCTACCAACTTAAATGCAATATCTCGGTTAAATCTAAGACATTCCAAAGAGGCCACATGAGATCTAAATGGCGAGGGTCACGATAATTCTAAAAATTAAATTTCAGAATATTTGAATTTTGCATATTTAATGTACGCTCAAATCAATGTATCAAATATTACTTGTCGAAGATTGTATTGATATTCAAGAACTAGTTATTCAACAGCTCAAACCCATCGCTATTTAGAAAATGGATTTAATGAGCATATTGCTAAGCCTGTTGATCGAAAAGTGCTTTTAGAAAAAATTGCAGGTTTTTGTAGTAAATAATGCCATATGGAACGTTGTCGAAAAGCCTCTAGAATGTCTGTTGAAATCCTCGAAAATAAGTTAAAATTCACGCCACATGAAAAATATTTCTTAATAGTTTTAACTCCTCTTAAATGATTTTTTAAAGAAAACCTGAGGATTTCAACAAACTTAAAGAAGCTGCTTTGGAGAATATTTTTTGTAGTAAAGCAAAGGAGCTGAGCTTTGGAAGGGAGCTTTCAGACAATCCCTCACAGCAATCTAATGAGCTGAAGCGTGTCCGCAACAGCCCTCACTATTTTTTTGCTAGAGTAGAATCGAGATAATACTCGTATCCACCTTCATAAACTCGTAATTCTTCGTGATCCACCTCAAAGACTCTCGTTGCAATGGAGCGCAAAAAATGACGGTCATGACTCACAAGCATGATAGTCCCATCAAATTCTTTAATGGCTGTGAGTAAAATTTCTCTAGTTTTAATGTCTAAATGGTTTGTGGGTTCATCCAAAATAAGAAAATTAACAGGACTTGCAAGAATGGTTGCAAGGACTACCCTGCTTTTTTCTCCACCCGACAAAACAGATATTTTCTTGTAAACCTCATCACCACTAAATAAAAAAGCTCCTAAAAGATTTCTCACATAACCAATCGTAGCATCTGAAATTCGATCGTGTATTTCATCAAAGATGGTTTTTTCGGGATTTAATATTTCAAGAGAGTGTTGACTGAAATATCCCATTTGAATATTTGCTCCGATCGTAACAGTGCCAGTTATGGGTTCTGTCAATCCAGCAATACATTTTAGTAATGTGGATTTTCCAGCGCCATTGACACCCACTACAGCGATGCGATCTAGCCGTTTTACAACTCCATTTACTCCATGAAAAACAGATTTGATCTTACCATCTGGTAGGGGCCACTCTTTTGAAAGATTTTCTAGTCTCACGACGTCATTGCCACTACGAGGTGGAATGGGGAATTGAAACTTTGCTGATTTTTCTTCAGGAGGGATTTCAATTCGGTCAATTTTTTCTAATTTTTTAACTCGAGATTGAACTTGAGCAGCATGGGATGCACGTGCAGCAAAACGTGCAATAAATTCCTCTTCTTTTGCTAACATATCTTGTTGTTTGCGGTGAGATGCTAGCAACTGTTCTTTTCTAATATTTTTTTCACGTTCATAAAAATCATAATTTCCGCTGTAAGATGTGATCGACATGTTTGCAACTTCAATAATACGAGTAACAAGTCGATTCATGAAATCTCGATCATGACAGGTCATGAAAAGAGCGCCCTTGAAATTTAAGAGCCATTCTTCAAGCCAGACAATCGATTCCAAATCCAGGTGATTGGTTGGTTCATCCATCAAGAGCAGATCGGGACTGAGAGCTAAAATTTTTGCAAGGGCAATGCGCATCTTCCATCCACCACTAAAAGTTTCTACAGGATGATCGTAATCACTAGGTCCGATTCCAAGACCAGTTAAAACTGTTTTTGCCCTTGAATCGAGATCGTATCCACCTCTTTGCTCAAATTCAAGTTGGGCTTCTCCATAGGTTTCTAGAAGGGCTTCCATTTCTAAATCTGACAATGGATTTGTAGTAGTAAGTTCCAGACGCTTTTCTGATTTTTCTAAAACTGCAGCAAGTTCTGAAATTCTCCCTGCGCCACTTTTAACTTCCTCGAGAGCAGATATGCTGTACTTTTTGTCGCTTTCCTGTCTTTGTAGTGCTCGATTTTCCCTCTCGCTGAGAGCTCGGGTGGCACCTCGACGGAAAGCTCCGGGCATCTCACCGACATCTTGAGAGAAATATCCAATAACACTTTTTTCTGAAATGCCGACATGACCACTATCTACTTTTTCTTGTCCAGTAAGGATTCGGAATACGGTCGTTTTTCCTGCGCCGTTAGGTCCTACTAATCCGATGCGATCCCCTAGATTGATGTGAAAACTTCCACCCTTGTAGAGGACTCGAGGGCCATATTGCTTTGAAATACCGCTAACGTGAATCATGATAGTTTGTCGCATGCACATCACGTACATGCTCTGGTCGTAAAAACAGTCTACACTTGTGCTTTTAGTTCTCTTCTTAAAATTTTTCCAACATTGCTTTTTGGAAGTGTGGATCGAAATTCAACAACTTTCGGCACCTTGTAAGCAGTGAGATTTTTTCTGCAATGATCTAAAATTTCAGCAGGTGTCAGTGAGCTGTCTTTTTTCACAATAAAAACTTTTACTGTTTCTCCCGATTTTTCATCTGGAACTCCGATTGCTGCTACTTCTAAAACTTTTTCATATTTTGCAATCACTTCTTCAATTTCATTTGGATACACATTAAAGCCAGATACAAGAATCATGTCTTTTTTTCTATCTACAATCTTAATATATCCATTTTCATCCATGATTCCAACATCACCTGTTTTAAGCCAGCCATCTTGTGTTAAAACGTTTGTAGTTTCTTCAGGCTTTTTCCAATAACCTTTCATCACTTGTGGACCACGAATCCAGATTTCACCTGCAATGCCCAAAGGACATTCATTCCCTCCGTCATCTCGAATAGAAACTTCAGTAGAACTGATTGGAAGTCCTATGGTGCCATTGTAGTCTGGGATATCTAGCGGATTAATACATGCCGCTGGAGAGGTCTCTGTTAAGCCATATGCTTCTACAAGAGCAACACCTGTTATTTTTTTCCATTTTTCAGCAATAGGACGTTGAACAGCCATGGCCCCACCAAGCGCTAAACGGAAAGAACTAAAATCTAGTTTTTGAAATTCAGAATTGTTTACAAGTGCATTAAATAAAGTATTCACGCCAGTTAGAGTTGTAAATTTTTTCTTTGATAATTCTTTTACAAAGGCAGGAATATCTCTTGGATTGGTAATGAGAACGTTCTCTGCTCCGATGCTTCCATAGATAAAGCAGTTTGCAGTGAGCGAAAACACATGATAAAGTGGAAGTGGCGTAATAATAATTTCATCCCCTTCTTTAATACGAGATTTTATCCACTCACGTGCTTGTAATATATTAGCCACAATGTTTTTGTGTGTTAACATTGCGCCTTTTGAAACACCTGTTGTGCCGCCAGTATATTGAAGAAAAGCAATATCTCCAGGATGAATATTTGGTGATTTAAGTTTTTTTGTTGATCCCTTAGTAAGCGCTTCTTTAAATGGGATGGCGTTAGAAATTTCCCAAGCAGGTACCATTTTTTTTACATGTTTCACCACAAAATTTACAATGTGAGACTTTGGAAATTTTAATAAATCCCCCAATCCAGTTGTGATGACATGGCGAACTTGAGTTGTGGGAAGAACTTGTTGCAAGATTCGACAAAAATTTTCAACGATAATGATGGCCTTAGCTTCCGAGTCTTTTAGCTGATGTTCAAGTTCTCTTGCAGTATACAGGGGATTGATATTCACTACGGTTAATCCTGCACGTAAAATTCCATAAAGGCATACGGGATATTGCAGAATGTTTGGGCTCATAATTGCAACGCTGTCGCCATGCTTTAACTCAAGATCATTTTGTAAAAAAGATGCAAAATCAGCGCTCATTCTATCAAGATCAGAATAAGTTAGTATTGAACCCATGTTTGAAAATGCTGGCCGTGTGCTAAATTTTTTAAAACTTACTTCAAAGATTTCATTGATGGATTGATAAGCGTCAGGATTAATTTCGTGTGAAACACCTTTTGGATAACTTTTAAGCCATACCTTTTCCATATAGATCCCTCCTATATATTGTTCTTAATTTTGTTTAAAAACATCTTTAATGACTTCAACACGTGTTGAGTGGCGAACATCTTCCCCTGTGATTACATAAATTACATCCTCAGCAATATTTGTAGCATGATCTCCAATTCTTTCTAGATTCCGCGCAACTAAAATCAAGCAGAGCCCTTGTTCAACTTTGCTTGCATCCATTTTCATGAGTTCAAGCACATCTTTGAAGATTTTATTTTTTAAAGTATCGACTTTGTCATCCCGTTTTAAAACATCCCGCGCTAAATCCTCATTTGTTTTTATAAAGGAATCGAGCGTTTCTTGTACCATGAACCGCACTTCAGCAGACATGACAGGCAAGTCTACAATGGGTTTTAAGGGTGCGCCTTGCAAGTAACGGTCGCTATTATGTGCAATATTCACTGCTTGATCACCCATCCTTTCAAGATCTGTATTAATTTTTATAATAGCTACAATTAATCGAAGATCAGCAGCCATAGGCTGCTGAAGTGCTAAAAGTTTTACACACGATTCATCTACTGATTTGTGAGCTTTGTTTACTTCCTTTTCAATTTCATAAACTTCTTTAAACATAAATCTATCTTGTTTTTGTAAAGCTTGTATTGCTTTTTCAATAGCTTTTTCCACAAGCCCAGCCATGGTTACTAATTGTTCTTTTAATTCACGTAAAGCAGTATCAAAATGGCGTTCCATTATCCAAACCTCCCCGTAATATAGCGTTCTGTTTTTTTATCTTTTGGTGCTGTAAAAATCCTTGAAGTGTTATCGTATTCGATGAGTTCTCCAAGAAGAAAAAATGCTGTTTTATCTGAAATTCGTGCAGCTTGCTGCATGTTATGTGTAACAATAACAATGGTGACTGTTTTTTTCAGGTCTGTTACAAGCTCTTCAATTCTTGCTGTAGAAATTGGATCAAGTGCACTGGTTGGTTCGTCCATTAAGAGTACAGCAGGCTCGACAGCAAGTGCTCTAGCAATACAAAGCCTTTGTTGTTGTCCTCCAGAAAGACTTGTACCAGGAGTGTGAAGCTTATCTTTAACTTCATCCCATAATGCCGTAAGTTTTAAGCTTTTTTCTACAACTTCCTTTAGAGCTACTCCACGTTTTAATCCTGCTAGTTTTAATCCAATGGCAACATTTTCAAAAACTGTTAAGGACGGAAAAGGGTTTGGTTTTTGAAATACCATTCCAATTTTTCTGCGGATGGCAACAGGGTCAACTTTTGGAGCATAGATATCTTTGCCTTCAACAATAACTTGACCTTGGGCTTTTGCATCTGGAACTTCCTCGTGTAATCGATTTAAACAGCGTATGAATGTCGATTTGCCACACCCTGAAGGACCTATAATAGCTGTGATTGTATTGTGATCTACATCTAATGAAATATTTTGTAGGGCTTGGGTATTGCCAAACCAAGCATTGAGATTTCGTGTTTCTAGAATTGCATTCATTAATTTTTTCGTCCCCAGCGCAACCCAATCAGTCGTATTAAAAGGTTCATGGTAAATACCAACATAACTAAAACAAAAGCACCAGCCCAAGCTTGCCTATGCCAATCCTCATAAGGACTGATTGCATAAGTGTAAATTTGGACAGGAAGTGAGGCAATCGGCTGATCTAATCCACTTTGCCAGAAGTGGTTTCCAAATGCAGTAAAAAGTAGGGGAGCAGTTTCTCCCGCGACGCGAGCGATAGAGAGCATAATTCCTGTAATGATTGCAGACTTGCTTCCACTGAGCACAATCCACAAAATGACTTTCCAGCGAGGAAGCCCTAGAGCAAGCCCTGCTTCTCGAATATGCATGGGAACCATTTTTAATAGTTCTTCTGTGGTTCTTGCAACAGTTGGGATGATTAAAATTCCTAAGGCGATTCCTCCAGCAAGTGCAGAAAAGCGTTTCATGTGGATTACAATCAGTGCATATATAAAGAGTCCAATGATAATGGATGGAATGCTTGCTAACATGTCTGCGCTAAATCGAATGACTTGAGTGAGTTTACTTTTAGCTTGATATTCTGAAAGGTAGGTTCCGACAGAAATTCCCCATGGGATGCCTATTATTGAAGCAAGCAATATGAGGGTGCAGGTTCCAACTAAAGCATTTGCCATGCCTCCACCAGTCTCACCAATAGGTTTTGGGAGTTGTGTAAAAAAATCAAAATCGATGGCTGGAATTCCTTTAGAGACAACATATCCAAACACACTAAATAGGGGAGTCGTAGCAAGGATGGTTCCAAATATTAAAAGGATGTGGAAAAAAACATTGATTGTTTTTCGTTTCCAGTAATTTTTAAAAATAGATTCTGAAAGGTGTCTTTCCATTATTTAGCCGCACCCTTAAAAAGGTTGGTCCACCTAAATCCACGTGAAATAAAAATACGAGCAATGCTATTGATTACAAAAGTTACAGCCAAGAGAACAAATCCAATTTCTACAAGTGCTGCAACGTGCATATCTGTAGTTGCTTCAGCATATTCGTTTGCAATAATACTTGCCATAGTTGAGGAAGGAGCAAAAAAAGAAAGTGAAATGTCATGGCGATTTCCAATGACCATCGTTACAGCCATGGTTTCACCTAAAGCTCTTCCTAATCCTAAAATAACTGCACCAGTAATTCCTTTTTTTGTGCTTTTTAAAACGGAAAGCTGCATCATCTCCCATTTTGTGGCGCCAAGAGCAAGCGCCGACTCACGCTGTATTTGAGGAATAGTATGAAAAATTTCACGGCAGATGCTAGAAATTGTTGGTGTGATCATGATAGCAAGAATGATTCCTGCACAAAGCATCCCGACACCATAGGGTGGTCCTTGAAAGAAGGGTAAAAATCCTAGATTGCTTGCAAGAAACGGCTCAACATCACGCCTTAACCAAGGGGCTAAAACAAAAATTCCCCAAAGTCCGTAGACAACACTAGGGATTGCCGCTAGCATTTCAACTAAAAATCCAACTATTTTACTGAGATGTTTTGGTGCAATTTCGGTGAGAAAAAGAGCAACTCCAATGCTTAGCGGAGTGGCAATAGTAATAGCAATCAAGGAAGAAACCACCGTTCCATAAATTACAGGCAGCGAGCCATAAGTATCTTTTACAGGATCCCACACTGAAGAATGTAAAAATCTCCAACCAAAATTTTTAATTGCTGGTAAGGCCTGTTTATATAAAAAGACTGCAATTAAAAAAAGAACTAATGTTAGAGCGATAGAAGATAGCTTTAATACCCAATAAAAAATCTGATCTGCAAGATGAGCTTCTCGGAGCTTATTTTTTGTATTGTGTTTGATTTGCATTACTTTTTTTACATTCCCATTATTCTTAACACTATTACGTTAAGTGCACCTTTTAGCGCGATACATTGTCGTTTTTTTCTCGAAAATCCTCACATACACGGTGTTTTGTCGCTTTCCCGTCCAGGGAAAGCTCCGGCGTGTATGCTCCGGTTTTTTCGTTAAAAACTCCTCGTCTAGCACTAAAATTTGCTACTTAACGTAGTAGTGTTAGTCGCGGTTACTTCATGTAAATGCTCTGGCTGCAAATCCTTTGGTTACTGTAAGATGATCCCATTAATTTTTTCTAAAACTTTGGTGGCTAAAGATTTTGGGAGAGGAGCGTATTCAAGTGGTTCCGCAAGTTTTTGTCCATCTTGAACAGCCCAACGTAGAAATTTTACTAAATGGTTACCTTTTGGTTTTGTTAGATTTTTGTAAACTAAAAGATATGTAAAACCACTGATTGGATAAGCGTCTTTCCCGTTTGCGTTTGTTATAGAAATACGAAAATCGGCAGGCATAGTTTTTAAAGCTCCAGCCGCACTAGCTGTGACGCTGTGAGTGCTGGGTTCAATAAATTTTCCGGATTGGTTTTTAACCATTGCATAGGTTAGTACATTGTTTTTAGCATAAATTAGTTCTACATAACCAATACTTGCAGGAGATTGTTTTACAAATCCTGCAACTCCTTCATTACCCTTTCCTCCAAGCCCTGTGGGCCAGTTTACTGCGGTGCCAGATCCCACTTTATCTTTCCACTCAGCACTGACTTTTGAGAGATAGTCTGTAAAAATTCCTGTTGTACCACTTCCATCAGAGCGGTGAACGACGAGAATTGCATCTTTTGGTAATGCCACTCCTGTATTGAGTGCAGCAATTTTCGGGTCATCCCATTTCGTAATTTTTCCAAGAAAAATTTCAACGATGACCTCTCCACTTAGTTTTAATGGTTGTTTTAGTGAGGGAAGGTTGTATGTGAGTACTACAGCACCCAAGACTGTTGGAATGTGGATGACAGGCTGAGATGACTTGCTTAATTGTTCATCTGTCATGGGGGAGTCGGTTGCACCAAAGTCCACTGTTTTTTCTAAAAACTGCCTTATCCCGCCGCCACTTCCAATGGACTGATAATTAATTTGTGCACTTGGATCTACTTTTTGGTAGACGCTAAACCATTTTGAGTAAAGCGGGTAGGGGAAGGTCGCTCCCGCACCGTTGATAAGGATTGCACTGTACGCTGAAATACTCCAAAAAGTTATTAGGATACTGAATATTATGTTGGATTTGCGTCCCAGTTTGTTGCCCACAAGTCCTATACATGCTCTGGTCAATCCTTTTGGATTTTTTTTATTCATTTTTTCTCCAACAATTTTTTATAATATGTAAAAAGTACTGTATAAATTGTGGTAGTCAATTGAATATTTTTAATGAAGAACACTCATTTCAATTTCATGTCATGACTTAACAAATTTGTGTAAGTTGCCACATGAAATAGGAGTGTGTAATATTTACATGCATCCAAGCATCATCTCATTTGTGGTTGCTCTTACGAAGATTTTTGATAAGGGGGCTAATATGCGGTCGTGGTGGAATTGGTAGACACGTACGATTCAGGGTCGTATGCCGAAAGGCGTGAGAGTTCGAGTCTCTCCGACCGCATTTCCTAGAAACAGGAATAAAAGCCGCTTGAATTCCAATTGCCTTGTTACCATTAATTCTCTGAAATATTTTGCCAACCATTGAGTACGTGTGACCCTCCCCCTTTGTTGCTGTATCTGGAGGTCCACTATTTTAACCGAGATATTGCATTTAAGTTGGTAGCGAGACAAGCAAGATGCAAGCTAGTGAAGTGAGCGCAGAAGTTTTTAAGCGAGGCATATCCAGGGCGATATGTTGAGCTTAAAAATCTTCGAGTACGCTGCAATAGCGCCGCAGATTGGTTGTCGCAGTAGAACTTAAATGCAATATCTCGGTTTAA
>Ga0213870_1000312_pt1 | contig 24504 bp, 28 predicted proteins | sample WICALVC2017_Meta_FD_160119 | JGI IMG/M metagenome (GOLD analysis project Ga0213870, IMG submission 160119) | Freshwater microbial communities from subterranean cave lake in Wind Cave National Park, South Dakota, United States - WICALVC2017 | ecosystem: Environmental > Aquatic > Deep subsurface >... | reverse complement strand
ATCAAAAACGTACTATATTCACGAGACACTAATGCTACAATATCTGCATGTAAAAGTTTTGGTGCCACAATAATACAAGACAACTCTAGTCTTACAATAAGTGGAATCAAAGAAGTGAAATCGCCCCCTGAAATCGATGCGTCAAATTCTGGAACAACCATACGCGTTGCAGCTGCTATTGCGGCCTTGGGTGAAGGAAAAACTGTACTTTCAGGAGATGAAAGCCTCAGACAAAGACCTATGCAACCTCTTTTAGATGCGTTGGAATCAATAGGTGCAAAATGTTCATCTGCAAATGGTAAACCACCCATTTCCATTACAGGCAAAGTCAATGGAGGCGAGGTAACCATTCCTGGAAACATATCAAGTCAGTTTGTTTCTGCCTTGATGATAATGAGCCCACTAACTGAAAGCGGTCTTATTTTGAATATAGAAGGAGATTTGGTCTCAAAACCATATCTTGATGCAACAATTGCATCTATGAAAAAATTTGGCGTAGCAGTTAAGACTGTCAAGTCATACAAAAACTATATCATTTCTCAACAAAAATACAAACCAACAGCCTTTACTGTTCCTTCTGATTTTTCAAGCCTTGCCATGTTGCTTTCAGCATCTATTTTACTTGGAGACAACATCATAATTAAAACAACTATTGATGATTTACCGCAAGCAGACAAGGCAATTTTTGATATTCTAAAAAGTTTAGGAGTCATTGTAAATGTTGAAAAAGATAACGTGACCGTACAATCTCAGAAACCTCTAAACGGTGGTAAATTTGATCTGAGTAATTCACCTGATCTTCTTCCACCTCTTGCAATTCTTTCACTCAAATCTTCAAAACCAATTCACATCTTCAATGTAAAACACGCAAGATACAAGGAAACTGACAGGATTGCAATTCTTGCAAGAGAATTGAAAAAGTTAGGTATCAGTGTAGAAGAAAAAGAAGACGGATTAATTCTTGAATCAACAGATAAACTACATTCTGTTGACTTGAATTCTGAGAATGATCATAGATTATTCATGGCATTTTGTATTGCAGGAATGTATGTTGGTAACTGTACTGTATCAAATCCTGAATCAATTGATGTTTCCTATCACAATTTTATTTCTGATCTTAAGAGGGTTGGAGGAAAGATTTTACTTTCATAATAGTTTAAAACTGCGAGTATAACTCGAAAAAATAGTCGTAAACTCCTTTCAAATGTGTGTAACAGTACCAATTAATTATCGTTATAAGCACCTATAGTGAGGTCAAATCATTGCCTGGTAGTTCTATCGGTCAGAGACTAGTTTTAACAAGTTTTGGTGAAAGTCATGGCATATGTGTGGGTGCAGTGCTAGATGGTTGCCCTGCTGGATTAGAGCTTGATGAAAACGATATTCAAAAAATGCTCAATTTAAGAAAACCAGGTCAATCACTTGTCTCAACACAGAGAAAAGAAGAAGACAAAGTCGAGATTCTGTCTGGGGTTTTCAGAGGTTATACTACGGGGGCACCTATTGCCATGATTATTTGGAACGCGGATCATGATTCACGTGCTTATGAACAGCTTAAAACAAAAATGAGACCAGGGCACTCTGACTATCCAGCCTTAATAAAATACAAAAAATTCAACGACTTTCGCGGCGGTGGAAGATTTTCTGGCAGGCTAACAGCTACTCATGTCATGGGTGGTGCAATTGCACGAAAATTACTTAAAACTACATTAGGTATTGAGACTAATTCTTACACTTTACAGGTTGGAAAAATACGAATGAGTAAGGTAACTCAACAAATGATGAAGATGATTTATTCAAACGAAGTACGCTGCCCAGATAAAAATACTGCAAAAAAAATGCGAGACATAATTCTTGCTGCCAGAAAAAAAGGAGATTCTCTTGGAGGAGTAATCGAATCAGTTACAACTAATCTTCCAGTCGGACTAGGTGAACCGATTTTTGGATCATTAGAATCGGATCTTGGAAAGGCACTTTTTTCAATACCTGCTGTAAAAGGAATAGAGTTTGGTTCTGGTTTTGGAGGAGCTGAGGCCTTTGGTTCTCAAAATAATGACCCCTACATGGTAAAAAATGGCAAGATTGTGACTAAAACTAACAATGCGGGCGGAATATTAGGTGGTCTTTCAAATGGAATGCCAATAGTTTTACGCATAGCATTCAAGCCAGCTTCATCAATATTGAAAAAGCAGGCTACCATCGATATCAAAACAAAAAAGCCCACTAGTTTACAAGTTACTGGCAGGCATGATCCTTGTGTTGTTCCACGGGCACCACCAGTAGTGGATTCACTAGTTTCACTAGTTCTAGCAGATCATGCATTGCAAGGTGGCTTCATAAAACCTGTTTTGTAGTGTTATGTCACATATAGATGAATTACGAAATAAAGTAGACGAAGTTACGCTTGAAATGATCAAGCTGTTAAAAACACGAACAGATATTTCAAAAGAGATAGGAAATATTAAAAAAAATCTAGGTCTTGGTATAACAGATCAAGCCAGAGAGGAACAATTACGAGCAAAAATTATTTCATTATGTCATGATATAGGACTAGATGAATCCATTGGTACAAAATTTTTAAACTTTCTATTAACCGAGTCTGTAAAAATTCAGTCAGAAACAAAACAAACGCATCTTTCAGTTTTTTTAAAAGCAAAGGCGCTTGAAGAAGACGGAAAGAAAATTATCCATATGGAAGTTGGAGAACCTGATTTTTCGCCCCCAAAGATTGTGAAAAATGCATTGAAGGAAGTCTATGACAAGGGTTTTGTAAAATATGGGCAAGCCAAAGGAATGCCAATCTTTCGCACTGCACTTGCAGAATCAGTTGCCAAACAATATGGAACAAATACAAAACCAGAAAATATCATAGTTTGCCCTGGTGCAAGGTTTGCAGTTTACCTCTCAATTACAACACTTTTGAATGCAGGTGATGAGGTAATCGTAATAGAACCTGCATGGCCTGTCTACAGAGAATGCGCACAAAATTCTGGAATAAAGGTACGTTCAATCAAGACCACTCTTGAAAACAAATGGGAACCATCAGTGCAACAAATCGATGATGCAATTAATTCGAACACAAAAATGATTGTTTTAAACTATCCAAATAATCCTACAGGCAAAATACTACCACCAAAACTTCAAGATAAAATTATAGAGATTGCAATAAAAAATGATCTCTACGTATTAAGTGATGAAATTTATTCACAATACACGTACAATAAAGAATGGAAGAGTATTCTTTCATATAATTATAAAAAAAGCATTGTTACACAGTCATTTTCTAAATCTCACTCAATGACTGGATTTAGAATAGGTTTTGCAATTGCAGATTCACAAATAATAGATAAAATGGCAAAACTGCAAGCTTTGTGTTTAACAAATGTGTCAGAACCAATTCAATATGTTGCATTACAAGCACTCAAAGCTGATACAAGCAATAATGCTATTAACATGAAATCAAGGCTAGATACTGTGACTCAGATAGCAAAAGCTATGAAATTGGATTTTGTTGAGCCTGATGGTGCTATGTATCTCTTTGTAAGGTTAGGAAATGAAAGTTTTGATGCAACAAAATTTACAAATGAAGCACTGAATTTTGGACTCGCACTTGCTCCGGGGGAGGCATTTGGGGATTACAAGAATTTTATCAGAATTTCTACAGGCATAGAAGAAAAGAATCTAATGGAAGGAATGACTCTATTAAAGAAGGTATTAGATAAGAAATGAAAAAGAAAATTACAATACTTGGTGCTGGAGGAAAAATGGGAAAATGGTTTTCAAATTATTTTCTTGAAAAAGGATACGATGTAATTGTTTATGATTCAGAAGCTGACATCAAAGGCAAGTCATTTATTACAGCAAAATCTCTGGTTGGCGCAGTGTTAAATACAGATTATGTAATGCTGTGTACGCCTACAAGACGAACACCAGAAATTATTAGATTAATTGCAAAAGAAATGAAACGTGGTTCTTATATAATTGAAATTTCATCACAGAAAACAAAAACGGCTACATCGCTTGCAAAAATTCCATTAAAGGTCAGCCCAATATGCATACATCCTATGTTTGGGCCTGGAGCAAAAAAAATCGAAGGTCAAAATATAATTTCTGTACCAATCAAGGATGCAAAAAAAGAACTAGCTGTCGCAAAATCACTTTTCCCTGGAGCAAATTTTGTAACTATTGATGTTGTTGAGCACGATAAGAAGATTGCAATGATTTTAGGTTTAACACATCTTATTAATTTGGTTTTTGCAAATGTTATCTCAAAAGATGACAAAATTTCTCTAACTGAAAAAATGTCAGGGACTACCTTTAAGGCCCAAAAAATATTAGCAGAAAGCATACTGACAGAATCACCAGACTTAATTGAAACGATTATTTCAAATCCGGAGATAAGAAAATTTGCCGAAGAGTTCTGGAAAGACTTGGGTAGAATACTAACATACATTCAAGAAGCAAAATCAGAACAAATTATCGAGTATGTCACTAACTGCCAAAAAGAATTATCAAAAAATGTGAATTTAGAAGAATCTTATAAAAAATTAACAACTATGGTAAATGCTATTGAAAAATAATCAATATGCGTACAACAAAAATTGTAACATGCTTTATCACAAATGAGAACAAAATTCTCATCTTAAAGCGAAGTGACAAAGTAAAATCAATGAAAGGGCTGTGGGCAGGAGTTAGTGGCATTATAGAAAAAGATGAACCCCCACTTGCAAGAGCCAAAAGAGAGATTTTTGAAGAAGTTGGATTGCATGAGAGTCAGATCAAGCTTTTAAAATCTGAAAAAGAAATGAGGATAATTTCTCCTCAATACAAAAACCATGAATGGTTAGTGTTTCCTTTCCTATTTGGTGCTGAAAACCAGACAATAAAGCTCAATTGGGAAAATTCGGATTATAGATGGATAAGTATTGATGAAATTAAAAATTTTGAAACGGTTCCTAGTTTAGATAAGGTCTTGCTCAACCTGCTCTAAATTCTTGTTTTCTTTAGTATATTTTCTTTGTTGAGGCAACATTACGTAGACACATGCTCCCCCACACATGGTGCATGGTACGTTGTTGCCACCTCTTTGTCCTGTTCTACTATGAATTCGTGCAGCTTCTTCAGGATCGATTGATAATGCAAGTTGTTTTTCCCAATCTAGTGTACGACGAGCCTCTGTCATCTGCATGTCCCACTTGATTGCTTTTTCACGTAATTTGACAAGATCAGCTGCATGTGCAGCTATTCGATATGCGATTAGTCCTGCCTTTACTTCTTGTGCATTAGGTAACGCTAGGTGTTCTGACGGTGTCAAGTAACAGAGAAGATCAACTCCTTCGCTTGCAGACACTGCAGCACCTATTGCACTGGCTATATGATCATGGCCTGATGCAATGTCTGTTACAAGTGGGCCCAAAACATAGTATGGTACATCACCTATTAATGATTTAGCTAATCTGACATTGGCGGCAACTTCGTTTAGTGGAACGTGGCCTGGCCCTTCTACCATCACTTGTACATCGTTTTCGTGTGCCTGTTTAGTTAGTCGTGCAACATTAATCATTTCTTGCACTTGGAGCTCATCATGAGAGTCTAGTATTGAGCCTGGTCGTAGTGCGTCGCCAAGGCTAAATGTAACATCATATTTTCTTGCAAGCTCAGTCAGATAATCATAATGAGCAAAGTAGGGGTTTTCCTTGTCGTATCTTAACATCCATGCAGCAGTAATGGTGCCGCCTTTGCTAACTATACCGCCATATCTTTCCACTTTAAGTATTCTTTTTGCAATTTCTTTTGTAATGCCTGCATGGATTGTAGTATAGTCTACCCCATCTTTGGCATTATTTTCAAATGCGTTAAGAAAATCGTCTTCTGTTATATCAAGTGGATTTTTATGCTTTTCAACACCATGATTGTAGGCTTCGTAGATTGGAACTGTTCCAAATGTTATTGGCGCAGCATCTAAGAGAGTGCGTCTTATCAGTTGAACATCGCCACCATCACTTAGATCCATTATAGTATCAGCATGATATTTTACAGCAACCTTTGCCTTTTCTATCTCCTCTTCCAGATTTACCTTCAGAGTAGAAGTGCCAATGTTTACATTGACTTTAGTTTTCATTCCTTTTCCAATTCCAACGTTGTGTATCTTTTGAGGTCTAACGTTGTTGCTTGGAATGATTATTAAGCCGTGGGCAATTTTTGGAAGCAGCCATTCTATCGTTACGTCTTCGTCTTTTGCAACAAGTTTCATTTGGTCTGTTGCTATGCCCCTTCTTGCAGAACTCATTTGTGTGCCCATACAACCTAATTACATTTTTACTGGATTTAAACAATAGTCATAAGCGATGTTAGCATGAATGTACTTTCTATTGGAGGAAGCGATCCATCAAGTGGTGCAGGAATACAAAGTGATGTAAGGACATTTACATCACTAGGTGTTCATGGATTAACTGTTGTAACAGCTATAACTAGTCAAAATACTGTAAAGTTCTCTAAAACAGAACAGGTTTCTTCAAGTATGATTAAAGACCAACTTGATGCAGTCTTTTCTGACTTTGTTGTTGATGCAATCAAAATAGGAATGGTTTACAAAAGTTCTGTCATAAAAGCTATCTACTCAGAATTAAAAAATGTAAAAGCGCCAATAATTTTAGATCCAGTTATACGGTCAACTACTAATGGAAGTCTTATTGAAAAAAATGCTTTAAACGCATACAAAAAATTACTTGTCCCTTTGGCATTTGTGATAACTCCAAACGTATCAGAAGCTGAAAAATTAACTGGGTTTAAGATTTCAACAAAAAATGATGCGCTAAAATGTGCACTAAAAATTAGAGATCTTGGAGCAAAAAATGTTGTGATTACAGGAAATCAATTTGAGAAAGGGCGTGTTGATGATTTTGTTTTAGAAAATACTACACATTACTCTATTTCAGGTAAAAAATTGCAAATTGTCAATCATGGTAGTGGCTGTAATTATTCTGCATCACTAGCTGTAGCTATTGCTACTGGAAAACCTTTGCAAGAAGCAGTAAAATTTGCAAAAAATTATGCCTACAATTCAATAAAAAACTCTAAAAAAATTGGTAAAGGAATATCAATTACAAATTTCAAAAAATCAGAAATAGAAAAGAGTCTTAGTAATTCAATACTAGATTTGAAAAATTTAAAAAATATTTATTCGTGGATACCTGAATGCCAAACCAATTTTGTCTATTCAAAACCACATCCAAAATCAATACATGATATTCTTGGCATGTCTGGAAGAATTGTTAGAGCCGGAAAGATCATCAATGTTGCAGGAAATTTGGAATATGGTGCCTCAATACATGTGGCATCTGCTATTTTAGCTGTAACAAAAAAATTTCCTTTGATAAGATCTGCATTGAATTTAAAATATGATTCCAAAATAATTAAAAAATTTAGAAATGGTGGCTTGACTGTGCTAAGCTATGATAGGACAAAGGAACCATCACATATCAAAAGAAAAGAAAATTCATCTATTTTGTGGGGAATGAAAAATTTGATTAAAAAAACAATCACACCGCCAGATATAATATTTCACAAGGGCGATTTTGGCAAAGAGCCAATGATTGTAGTTTTTGGTGAGAATCCATCCGAAGTGATAAAAAAGATATCAAGTATTTTGTAGTGATAACACGTAGAAATCTATAACTCAACATAAATAACCAACTTTTCAAATACCATTTCATGAAAGCAGTAATACTTGCAGGCGGCCTTGGTACAAGGCTGCAGCCATATACTACTTTTCTTCCAAAACCTATGCTACCATTAGGGGAAAAGCCGCTGTTAGAGCATCTAATAGACTGGCTAAGGAAAAATGGCGTGTCTTCGATTGTTTTGTGTGTAAGTTATCTTAGGAAGACAATTGAAGATTATTTTGAGTCAGGCGACAGATTTGGTGTTAGCATCGAATATGCGATGGCAAATAGACCCCTCGCAACGGCAGGCCAGCTTAAAACTGCTGAACAGTTCATCAACGATTCATTTGTATGTGTGTATGGAGATTCTATTTTTGATTTTAATTTACGACGTATGATAGATCAGCACAAGAAGAAAAGATCCTTTATTACAATGAGCCTTTATGAGTACAAAACAAACCTTCCATATGGCATTATAGAAACCAACTCCAATGGTAGAGTAACAGCATGGAATGAAAAACCGGAAATTAATGGAAATATTAACATCGGATGCTATGTTATGGAGCCTCAAGTATTTTCTCTTATTCCGCCTGACAAGCCGTTTGGAATGGATCAGGTAATTAAAAAGGCGTTAAGCACTAAAAAACAGGTAAATAGTTTCCTGATAAAGAAAGGATTTATCGATATAGGAGACAAGGCATCATATAGAAAGGCATCTCAACAATTCCTAGAAAAGTTAGGAAATATTTGATAAAAGAATATGGGCGAACTAATAATCAGAGAATTACAAGAAGGCGATCTTTTTAGTGGTTTTTTAGAATCGCTTGATTCGTTACGAAAGGCAAGCAGCCTGGACACTCAGAAAGCAAAGCAAATCTATGCAAAAATAAAATCAAATCCAAATCATGTAATATTTGTAGCAGTTTTAGACGGAAGGGTTATTGGCTCAACTACTGTTATTATTGAGCCAAAGTTCATTCATGATGGAGGATATGTTGGGCATATTGAAGATGTTGTTGTATCCAAAGAACATCAAGGAAAAGGAATTGGCGAAAAATTAGTTTGTGCACTTTTGGAGTATGCCAAAAAAAACAACTGTTACAAAACGATACTAGATTGTAAAGATGACGTCAAATCATTTTATGAGAAAATTGGCTTTAAAAAAGAAGCAAATTGTATGAGATTTGATCATGGTTAGAAATACTCTTTTTTTGGTCTTTTCTTTTTCTCTCTAAGTAGTAAAATGCCTACTACCATAACTGGAATTGATACTGAAATAAAAAGTGGAGGCGTTATAGATACTGCAAAGACCAGATGGTTTGGTTCTATCTTGTCAAGTAATGTATATGCATATGACATGCCCACTAAGAGTACTGCACCCCCCGCAATTATCATGGCACCTATTTGTTTTGATCCATATTTTTTTGCCATGATAAATGATGTTCCAGTTAAGACCAATGCGGGGGCTATACCTATTGAGATAAACTGCAAAACTTTTGGTGCAGGTTCTACTTCACGTTGAGGTTCAATCATAAAATCATATAATGTTATTATTTCGCCAACAAATATTACAAACAAGCCAAGACTTGCAGCTGCTACATATTTCTCAACTGCCATACAAAATCATTTTAATTTACAATAAATAAACGTGCAGAGTATCAGACAATGCCTACAAGGCTAGCTAGTTCTTTTCGGCATGACGCTCCTAAAGATTCAGCTGCTTTTTCTGGCGATATTTTGTTCAAAAAGACGCCATAGCCACGCTCAAGGCCAGACCAGGCATCCGTCAATGGATAAACTTCAATATGCCAGTGAATCTGACGGCTGTTTTTCTTTTCAGGTGAAAGGTGGAAAACCAAGTTATATGAAATGTCTTTTATGCTGTTGGTAAGACCACCTAATGTTGCCCTCAAAATCAAGGATAAATCGTTGATCTCTTTTTGAGTTATTTTGGAGAAACTGGTTGTGTGTTTTTTTGGACTAATCCAAAATTCGAAAGGATGTGATGGCGCCCATGGGCAAAATGCAATAAAACCTTCTGTCTGCAACACCTGTCTTTGACCACCAGTTTCTGTATTTACTGTTTGGCACATTGGACAAACACCCTTTTCGTTAAGAATTTTGTGTGATGCCTCAGCTTCTTCTTCAATTGTTGGTGGAATCGTAGAAAAAGTAACCATGTTTATGTGTGGGTGTAGTATGCTGGCTCCTGAGTCTTTGCCGTGGTTTACGTATATTGAAACATAGGTAACGCCTTTTTGTGTATATAGCCACCTCAATCTATCCTGAATAACAACGAGTACGTTTGACCATTGTTCAATTGAAATTGTTGCCAAAGAGTCCTTGTGGTTTGATGAAGCTACTACAACGTAATGATATCCATATGCAGGCTCGCTATACAATGGTCTGTCACTGTAGGTATTTTCATTTGTAATAGAGACTGCCGGAGCTCTGCTTTCAAATACTCTAACAGACCAATCTGCCACGTAGGAATCCTCACTATCTTGTAGTCTTTTTAGCATCCCGTCCTTTGCAACTAATGATAATAATGAAGGGTTTGTCATTGCCTCATTACCAGGACAAAAAGCACATTTCTTTGGATCGGTTTTCTTATCGTTGTTTGGCGAGACTATGACGAGTCTTTCTAAAACATAATCCTTACGCATATCTCCCATATTTGATAGTGACAGAATGTGTGTGTAAAAACTTTTCACATCTTTAAAGATCTAATTTCGATATGGCATATCCATGTTGGAAGCTTTAAAGTGACCAAAATCAATTGTTCAACTGGGGCTGGACAGAATTACTAAAAATTCCGATGTTCATATGATTTATGTTTTGCTTGATGGTGTTGGCGATCTTCCTCACCCAGATCTAAAAGGCAAGACGCCTTTGGATTCTGCAGTTACACCTAATCTTGACATATTGGCAAAAAACGGCACAATGGGTGAGGTAATTTCTGTAGGCAAGGGCATAGCGCCTGAATCCGATATTGCAGTTTTCAATATGCTGGGTTATAGGTTTCAACATGCAAATTATGTTGGTAGAGGGGTAATTGAAGCCATAGGAGTTGGAATTGATTTTAAGGATGGAGATTTGGCACTGCGAGGAAATTTTGCCACAATTGATGATAATAGAATCATCACAGACAGAAGAGCTGGAAGAAGAATAGAAAGAGATGATGCAAGTGAGATATCAAAAGAGATACAAGAAAAAACAAAATTTTCAAATCCTAATGCTTCTGTTGTTGTTGCGCCAACTATTGGTCATCGTGTGACTGTTAGGATTAGATGTGAGGGAGAGACGCTTTCATCAGATATAACAAACACAGATCCTGCCTACGCCAGGGTTGACGGCATGGGAATAGCAAAGGCGGTGAGTGATTTTTTAAAAATTGAAAAATGCCTCCCGTTAAACGAATCACCTAGTGCACGTCTTACAGCGGATTTGGTAAACGAGTTTACAGAAAAATCCTTGGCAATCATGAAGCAAAGTTTGGTAAATAAAAAAAGAAAGGAGAGCAACAAAAAACTTCTCAACAGCATAATCCTTCGTGATGCTGGAAACAGATATCCACATACTCAGCCCATAAATGAGTTGTATTCTATGAAATTTTCCTGCATCGTAGATATGCCAGTAGAGCTTGGAATTTCGGAGGTATTAAAAATGAAAGCATTCAAGGCTGGAGGCCTTGCAGATTATGAAGAAAAGGCCAAGGTAGCTGCACAGTCCATGGAAACTCAAAATGCCATATACGTACATTTGAAAGGCCCAGATGAATTTGGTCACGACGGTGATGCGATAGGCAAAATGAAAAACATAGAAGAGATTGATAAAAGATTTTTTGGAACCTTGCTTGACAATATTGATTCAAGTAAAATTGCAATAGTAATTTCTGCTGATCATTCCACACCGTGTATAAACAAAGGACATAGCGATGATCCTGTGCCCTTGTTAGCCTCTGGAGACTTTATAAAAAAAGACAAGACGTCTAGGTTCACCGAAACTGAAGCAAAGAAAGGAAGTATTGGATTAATTGAAGGTGCAGAAGTTGTGACAACTGCTCTTAATCTTATTAAATCACAAATGTAGTGATTTTTCTAGTCTTTCGTATTTCTTCTGCTTTTCTACGTAAGCTGTCTATGTCTATGTTATTGTAATTGCCTGATGTGTTTGCAAGTTTTTGTAATGCACGTTCCAAAATAGATAAACAAATATCATTTTCGTTTTTCTGATAGTGAACCATAGCTGCAGCTACTAGAATTAGTCCTTGCACAAGATTCTTTTCTCCTTCATAGCATTTTTTCCAAGCTTCCTCAAGAACCTCATGGCATTCCCAGTATCGTTCATTATTAAAATAGAAAATGCCTTTTCTTATGGCCTCGTCTTTTTCTAAGTGTTCTTCAACTACATGCTTTGCATGATCTAACTTTGCAATAGGCTGCAATCTTTTTACAAGTTCATCTAGCTGTTCTCTAGGAATCGAAATGTCGTATTCTACATACTTGCTTGAAACCCTAGTATCACGTATTATTACATCAAGGCCTGCACAAAGGTTACGAGCCTTAGAAAGGAGGTTATTGATGTCAGTTGGGCTATAATCGTTATTTTTCAAATGTAACATAAAACGGTCCATGTTATATGGGACTTCTATTTTCTTAAATTTCTTTTTTAATTTCAATTAAGATTTATATGAACTATGAGAAGGATTTGTGATGCATGTCGATAATTGAAACTGTTAGTGATGTAAGTAATCCATTTCTATCTAGAAGAGAAATTACATGCAATTTTGCTGGCCTTGGAGGAAAATTAAAAAAACTAGAGGCATCAGACATGATTACAAAAGAATTCAAGCTTGACGGGAAAATTGTTATTCCAATAAAAATGAAAACCCATGCTGGAAAGCCTGTTGTTACTGGTACCTTTTATGTATATGAAGATGAAAAGATAGCAAAACAGCAAGTCAGTCCAGTAATTTTTGAGCGATTAGATAAAGGAAAGAAAAAAGACGCTGCAGTTACAGAAGAAAAAACTGAGAAGAAAGAAGCAAAAGCTGAACAAGCGGAGAAAAAGGAATAATTGGCTGGAAAAAAAGGTTCAAGCCCCACTGTTAACAAATACTACAAAGTAGATGAAGATAAAGTAACGCGAGTTCGCAAAATATGTTCCCGTTGTGGAAAGGGAGTTTTTATGGCTCAACACAATGATAGACATACTTGCGGTAAATGTGGTTTAACAGAGTTTATACAAAAATGAATTGATTTTGTATATCTAGTACAGTTTCTTTTTTTTAATCATCGAGCTTTTTTCTTCTAGTTTCTTTAGTTTTTCTAACAGACTTGAATCTATCTTTATTTTTGCAAGTGATTCAGCTGAAACTTTGATAATGTTTGAGTCAAGCGTGATATTTGTTGTTGGAAGTTTTTTTTCAATCCAAAACTTTATTGTTTTATCTTCTAATTTGAAATCTCTAAAACCAGCTGGAAACTTTTTTGTAATATGTGACAGTAATGTTTTATCATTAAAAACAGCCTTTGGTTCAAAAAGTCTTGTAGAATCTGCATATACATTTTCAAACAGATTTCCAGAAATTTCATCTGAGAGGATCTCCATTTTTGATGCTCTTCGTACAAGCTCTAGATAATGGAGAAACTCATGAGCTAAAATTGCATGTATTGTTCCTTTCAATCCATAAGCAATTAGCGGTGCTGTTAGCTGTATAACAATTTGCAAGTGATCATTTATGATAATTGGGATGGTTCGCGCAAAGAGTATCCCATAATCGTAAGAATTTGAAGAGGTAATTACTGTTGATGGTTCAACGTAAGCAATTGGATAATTGATTCCTGATGCTTTTTGTATTCTGTTTATGCCAGATACTACAGTTGGAAACCGTTTCTCAATTAGTGAAATTACTTTTTCTGGCAAAGTGCCATTTTGCCTTGATTCCTTTATTTTTAAAAGCGGGTTCAACGATCCAAATCAAAAAATGCGTATAAAAAGTGCTTTGGCAATATGTTTTATGGTTAAATTATTGAGAAAATTTGACATGAAAGATTTGTGATTTATTTAAACCAGTCTTACCTCATGAAAATCAAATTCTTTACAACTACATTTTGTGTTAATCAAGTCAGTCAAGTTTGGAAACACGTTAGTTCCTTCAACAAATCGCTTGATTGGCAGACCTCCATCAGCTGTCATAAATAAAGAAAACGAAGTAGAGGAGAGCATGTCATATTTTACAGAATAAATTAATTTCTCGTTTCGTTTGTTTTTGTCATAAACTGCAATAGTATTTTTTATGAGAGTTCCAAGGGGTTTTAGAGCATCTTTTGTTATATTATCTTTGGTCTCAACATGTAGCTGAATTTTTGTTTTAAATGGAAATGATGTTTTTGGGTTTTGTTTTATTAGACGAAGGTTGTGTATTACCACCTTGTCTTGAGTTATTTTTTTTCCAAGTCTGACGTTTCTTTTTTTTGGATTTATTACCTTTACAAAAAAAGGTCTTCCTTTGTTTAATACAAGACTTGTTTTATCCTCGCCACCAATCCATGTTACCTTGATTTGGTCTGCACCAAACTTATCAAATACAACTTTAGCAATTTTTCCTTCCACGCTATCAAATGTACATATCCCATGGTTTTTGCATGTACGACACCCCTTTCCTTCACAGTTAGAACATGGCTTTTCTTTTTGAGGTATACCACGTTCTGTTTTTGTATATTTACCAAAAAGAAACAATGGTTTTGACTTTACTTGACATGAATCGGTTTTGAGATCGATTGTTAATGTGATTTCAGGATTAAGATAATCAATTTTGCTTTTTGTTTTCTTTGAAAAAATTTTTGCTATTTGATTTGTAAAATCGGTCTTTACGCTGTCTATACCACGTAGTTGAAACTTTGATCTAATTTCATCGTCGTTATCAACAATTGATGGTTTTAGAATAGCACCTACAAGAAATGTTGAAAATTCGTATTCTGATAATATGTCAAGCAGTTTTTCAACAAAGTAATTTGTTTTCAAAAGAAAATTTTTGCATACAAAACATTTGGCAGGTTCATTTTTTTTCAATAAACGATAAATTCTTTTTCCAAGCTGTTTGTATGATAAAAGTCCAAGTTTTTTTGCAAACAGTCTTCCTGTGCATACAGTGCATAACGAATATTCATCTAAGATTTTTTCTGCAATAGAAAGTATTTGAGTAAATTTTTTTTCAAGATGCGATTTTTGTTTTACGCTTGGTGATGTAGCTAGTAATTTTGTTTGCAAAATTCTATCCCAATCCCATTCGGCGTAAAAATCCTTGCATCTGTCTTCCCTTTGATGCCTTCATCATGCTCTTTGAGTTTTTGTAGTTTTTTAGTAGCTCTTTTACCTCATGTTCTGGCCATCCAGCACCTCTTGCAATTCTTTTGATTCTTGATGCGTTTAGCAAATCAGGATCTGCCTTTTCTTCCTTTGTCATGCTTTGTATGATGTATCGCCATTTTTGTACCCTGTCTTCCATTTGTTCTAGTTGATCTTCTTTTACCATTCCTGACAGTCCTGGCATGGTCTCAAGAAATCCCTTTAGTGAACCAACCTTTGTTACTTCCTCAAGCTGATAGTAAAAATCATCCATGTTCATCTTGCCACTTGACATGCGTTTAAGACGAATATCATCTGCTTCACTCTCTAGTCTTTTTGCCAAGTCTAAAAGTGCTTGAACATCACCCATACCCAAAAGACGCCCCACAAATCTTGTTGGAGAAAATTTTTCTAAATCATCAATACGTTCTCCTGTTCCTACATACATGATCTGTGCACCTGTTGCAGCAGAAGCAGCTAAAGCCCCGCCCCCTTTTGCTGAGCTGTCAAGTTTTGTTACTATTATTCCTCCAACTGGAACTGTTTTGTGAAATGCCTCAGCCTGTGAGTAACATTGCTGACCAATGGTACCATCAATTACAAGCAATGCCAGGTCAGGCTCAGCAGCCTTGCCTATCTGCTTCATCTCATCAAGCAGATCTTTTTCTTCTTTGTGGCGTCCTGCAGTATCAATAAGAACAATGTCAATACCAGAGTCTGTAAAGTGTTTAAGGCCATTTTTTACAACTGATGGCGAATCTTTGTTATTTTCTTCACCATAAACTTCGATGTTTGCCTTCTCACACATTGTTTTTAGTTGAACTAGTGCACCTGGCCTGAATGTGTCTGCACCAATTGCTCCTACCTTGTATCCCTGCTTTGAGAGAAACTTGGCAAGTTTTGCAGTAATTGTTGTTTTTCCGCTTCCTTGAATCCCAAGCATCAATGCCTTGTTTAATTTTCCAGGCTTGAATGAAAATTCAGTCTCATTGCCAAGAAGCTTTGATAGCTCATCATAGAGAATTTTTACAATGTGATCTTTACGTGAAAGACCTGGAGGCGGAGTTTCATTAAGGGATCTATGTTCTAGATTTTTTGTGATTTCAAGAACAAGTTTTACGTTTACATCAGATTGTAGCAAGGCACGTTGAACATCACGTGCTAACTCTTTGATTAATTCCTCATCAATACCAGAAGAGCTCACTAGCTTTTTTATTGCTGCTCTGAGATTATTTTTTAGGCCATCAAGCATTGTGAGCTAATTCTGCCTCCAGTATTTCAAACCTTCCTCTATATCCATCCCACACTTTGTTAGATTTTTTGATTTTGATATGATTTGAAAATAACGGACAATCAGTTACCAATGTTTCTGCCTCTCCTCCTTCAAAGCTTAGATTAAATCCATATTTTTCTGATAACACTTCAAGTTTTTTTAGATCATCCTGTGTGATTTCTTTGCCAAGCCAAGACTCATCAAGGCCATCTGCACTTACACTAATTATTATAAAATGAAAGTTTTCCTTGAGAAGATTTTGCATGTATTCTTTTTGGTTTTTTTTCCATAGCGGCGAAACAAGTTTTACATTCAGGTTTTCACAAATACTTGCAAATCGCTTCCTTTGAAATTCACTTAATATTCCACCGTGTAGTATTCCTTCAATTCCAAAGCTTTCTTTTGCCTTGTAAAGTATTTCTTGTAGTGTACTGACTTCGGAATTTGGATTTGTAGAATCTGCATCTATTGATAGTTGTGGTATTCCCATTGCCTGTGATTGTAACTTGGTCAAACGAATGTTTGGAAAATGCAACAGCTCACTTTCATAAGATATTGGAAATACTGTTACCACACAGCTAATTTGATGTCCTTCTTTTTTTGCTTGGTATATGGAGTAAGTACTATCTTTACCACCAGAAAATAGCGCTGCTAGTTTCATGTTGATAAGAAATTCTAGATGTAATTTTAAGTGTCAATAACAAAATTGCAAGGGAAAAGCACCGGATGCTTCAATTCTCATAATCTTCATCAAAAATCAGATGGCTTTTCCAAATCATCATCAGCACCCAAACTAAGACTTGATTCTCATTATTTTAGTTCTATCCATTACTTTCCAATATTCAACATCTTGACCTTGTTGAATTTTGCCTTTGAGTTCATCTTCAACCATGTTCATATCCAAGGTCTCAAAGGTTTCTGAATCCATTACCTGAATGGCAGAGTCTGTTATTGAGATTATCTGACCCATTCTTTTGTCTATTAATGGCACATGTACTTGCATACTAACAGGACCTACGTGTGGTCGTTTTTGGTCATCAAATATGCCAACACCTACAATCCTTGCTTTAGCAGCCCCATGTTTTCCAGGCTTGCTTGTATCATATTCTACTATACGACATGGCTCGCCAGAAGGTTGATCTGACACAGGTAAAAGTATGTAAGAACCGATCTTTAGTGATCCTAGTTCAGATGGTTTGCTCATGGAAAAACAGATTTTTGGTTGATATTTAACTTTTTTATTTTAATTTTTCAAGAATTGAAAGACTAACAAGATTGGTTAGTGTGATCCCTTTTCTACAAATATGACGACGCGTTTCTTCGCAATATTTGTTAACACTTTGATGGCTTTTATCACTTGCAACCTCTAACACAACAATACTATCTTTATAGGGAAAGGTAAACTTTGGTTCTTTGTTTGAGCAAAGATCCATTGTTCCTATTCCAGCCCGTCCTACTTTATCACGTTTTGATATCACATCAGCTACATCTTTCATATCTGTATATGATTCACCGTATTCCAAGTAATATACAGAAACGAAATTCACTTTTTCAGAGCATTCCCTTTCAAAGAGTTCATCGTTCATACTGAAAATAAACGAAGCCTTTTCCTGCTTGAATTTATCTATTTCTTTTAGAATTTTTGTATTGTCCTTGAATTTTGCAATGATGTAATGATTAGCAGCAGGTGAAAAATATGGACTTCCATCCTTGGAAAAAGTTGCAGTAGCAAAATACATCTCTTGAATATTTTTAGATCGTTGCCAAGTATCCTTTATCTCGATCGATTCATGGTTGTGTAAATAAGGCGTGCAGACATATCCGCCTACCAAAAGTTCTGATGTTGCCACAAATTTAGTTAGTTTAGTAGTCGATATTTATCGTTTATTAGATCGCTTTAATAACTAAATTTTTGTAAGTTTTCAAAGATTCGCTAGATCGAATTCATACTCCAGGAAAGGATTCTGATAAACCTCTTTCTGTGGCATGTGATGAATCTCCAAATATTGTGACAACTACTCTAGCTAGCTTTTCAATATCAAGGCCAGGCTCAGCAGAAACTAAGAGTATATGTCGACTTACGGGAAATGGAAAGCTGATTAGAATTATTTTATCTCGGCGAGCGGCAATGTAATTAAGCGCCCCCAAACTAGTATCATATTCTTCCTGTAGCGATATTTTGGCTGCATATTTCATAAACTCGTGTAGTTTTTCTTCGTCTCCTTCAAGTGGTGTGATACCTTTTTTGAATCCACCTGCTGTAAGCTTACCTTCAGAATTAATTATTGCGGCAAACCTTACACCTTCTTGCTCTAGTACGTCATTACACCGAACTTCATAGATTTGATAAGCAACTTCCTCCTCCATAAAATTACTAAATAATTTCCGTTAATAAGAGTTAGTTGAAGTGGAAGCTTCGATAATTATTTAATACTAGACAACAGCGAAAGATCGTCCCACGCTAGCTCAGCCTGGTAGAGCTTCCGGCTGTAGTTGTCGGCTTTTGGCTGACGAAGTATCCAGCCTATCAGGCATACAGAAACCGGGTTGTCGAAGGTTCAAATCCTTCGCGTGGGACATAATTTTTTTTCCAAAAAAATTCACGGATTTATGACTGCGCGACCAATTATCTTTCTTTGTTTAAGATCTTCAAGTGCAGTGTTTGCTTCCCCAAGTGAATATTTTTTTGATACCATTGGATTGATGATTCCACGTTTTACTAATCCCAGTAATTCTACCAAGTCGTTATAGTTACCAGTGTATGCGCCTTCTATTGTAATGGCTTTCAGAGGTATTGTAGGCAATGACAAATTAATGGAACCTCCAAACAGTCCGACCAGAATTAGCTTTCCTCGCTTTCGTAGAATAGAAAGCCCCATTTTTGCAGTTGGTGGCGCATTTACAAAATCTATAACACAATTGGCACCCTTATTTTTACAAATAGACATTATTTCCTCAACGGCTTTTGGGTTTTTTGAATTAACAATATAGTCTGCGCCCATCTTTTTTGCAGTTTCAAGTTTGTTATCATCAAGGTCTACACAAATTATGTTAGAATTTGTCAATGCTCTTGCAATCTGGACACCCATCAAGCCTAGACCTCCTGCTCCAATTATTACCAGATATTGTTGCGAGTTTGTGTTTGCCTTTTTAATAGCAGTAAATGCAGTCAATCCAGAGCAGGCAAGCGAGGCTGCACCATCAAGATCAATTCCATCTACTTTGACTAGAAATTTTACATTTGGAACTAGAACATATTCTGCGTATCCACCGTCTTGGAATAGTCCAACAGAGCACGGAGTGTCACATAGATTGTCGTTTCCAACCCTACATGCAGGGCAAAGGCCACACCCAATCCAAGGATAAATTATGACATCATCACCAACTGCTACATTTGATACAGATTTTCCAATTTCCGTTACTGTTCCTACTATCTCATGACCTGGAGTTATTGGATATTTTACTCCTCTATCGGTAACTTTCAAAAAAACGCCGTCACCAAGGTCATATCCTCCTTCCCAAAGATGCAAGTCGCTATGACACACCCCTGCTGACTTTACTTTAACTACTGCTTGGAGATCTCCTGGTTTTGGAATTTCAATATCTGTTAGTTGTAAAGGTTCATTTGGAGCAACAATCCTTGCTGCCTTCATATCAGTACTGTTTTTAGGTTATAATATAAGAGTTGACTGGATGCAACAAAAAAATAGAGCGCCTAGATATTATTTCATTAGATAGAGTTTTTGTTTGTGAGTGAAGAAACAGAACCAAACATTTCACAAGCTCCATTGAACATTCTTTTTAATCCTGCCATAGTTACAAAAAAAGATGTTTGGGAAATTGACATAGTTAAGATACTAGAGCTTTTAATAAAACTTCTAAATCAAACTGGAAAAAAGGATCTCCGGGTGGCAGGCATGGCAGCTCTTTCTTCGTCGTTAATTCATAGAATGAAAGTTGAGAGCATCTTTGCACTGCAAAAGGCAGCCATGGAAACAAAACCATTACGACAAAGATCTGGTGTTGATATTGAACTGGTGCAAATACCGTATAGACATGAATCAACTTATCCTGTTACATTAGATGAGCTCTTAGGATTACTTGAAAACCTAATTGGTTCGATTGCAAACCCACGGTCGCGAAGAGGAGGCCAGATGAGCTTTGAACCACTTGAGACGCCTGATTTTAAGGACTATTTTATCTCGCTTGAAAACTTAATTGGAAAATACCAAGAACTAATTGTTAGTAAAATCAGTCCTACTGGCTCTGGTTTGCTGCGCAATATTGTAGCTGACTTGGAGCCAATTGATGCCATACGATGCTTTTTTGCTATACTGTTCCTAGCCAGGGATCAAAAGGTCGAACTTGAACAAATTGACGAAGATATCAAAATAACAATGGCAAATAAGGAAATAACGGGATTAGGCACAACTGAGGTGGTCAAATAGATGGTAGATCTTCAAGATGATGACGAGGCTACGGCAAAATTAGAGGCGGCCCTTTATTCTGCAGGAAGGCCTTTGAGCGTAGAAGAACTAATCAAGGCTTCAGGTACGGAATCTAGGAAAAAGACTCTTGCTTTACTTACAAACATTATGAAAAAAACAAAATCATCCTTTAAGGCACTTGAGATTGTTACTTTGCCTGATGGATCCTATGTGTTTCAGCTAAGACCAGAATACAATGCTTCAATTAGGCGTTATGCATCAAAACCAATTCTTCCAAGTTCAACACTCAAAACTTTGTCGTACATTGCATACATGCAACCTATTTCATCAAAACAGCTAGTTGAAACAAGAGGTAGTGGCGTTTACACACATCTTAAAGAATTAAGACAGCTTGATTTTATTGAACATCAAAATGTTGGCAGACTAAAAATTTACATGACTACTGAAAAATTCAAAAAATACTTTGGTATTCAAGGTGATGCAGATACACTCAAACAAAAGCTGTTCAAAAAGGTTAGAAAGACATCTCATTTGCCAGTACCAACAGAACAACCCATTCCTGTAGCCCAGTAATCAGTCTATCAATCACACATTATTCGCGTTTTGTATAAATTAGAGTATTGTATGGTTTTTTTGTGAAAAAATCAATTGAGAACTTGGCAACAAGTAAAATAACAGGTGGAAGGCGACACCCATTAAGAACAAGAAGAAAATATGAAATAGACAGATATCCAAACGAAGCACTCACACAAGCTCAAGTTACAGTGACAAGAAAAGTCCGCGGTAAAAATCAAAAAACAGCTCTAAAAACAATTGATTTTGTAAACTTGGCATTAGCTGATGCAAAAGTGAAAAAAACAAAAATTCTTCGAGTTCTTGAAAATCCAACTAACAAAGACTATCAACGACGTGGTGTTATCACAAAAGGAGCAATACTTGAAACCGAAGATGGCAAGTGCAAGGTAGTCTCAAGACCTGGACAGCACGGCATAGTCAATGCAATTTTAGTAAAGTGATCGTATGAAAGATTACGAGCATGTCGTAATCTGGCTTGATTATTTCAATAAGACATTACCAAAAAACAAAGGAAGAAAATTGGCAAAAGAAAAATGTATTTTTGATCCATCACTTAATGAATTAATTGATGCTGTAAAAGATGCGGGGTTTGAAATAAAAGAATCTGATGACAAGGTGCGATTTCCAAAACGGCCTTATGTTAGATCAGGATACGTTGTGGTACCAAAAGGATCATCAAAAACAAAAATTCTTGACAAAATTTCTAAAAAACTGGTTGCAAAAAGAGCAAAACAATCAAAGTAAGATACAATATTACTTTCAGCTAAAGTAAAGTTGACAGAAGTCTATGATAACGACGGAATAGTTTTGCAATTAATTGCAGGAGGTAGGGGAAATTTTGCATTTGGCCAATAGTGGCAGAGTAATTGTAAAACTCACCAAAGTTGTTGATGAGGGTCAGATTCTCTGTGACGAAAAGCTTGACAAAGTTGCAAAAGTGACGGAATTAATTGGTCCTGTTGCAAAACCATATGCATCAGCTATTCCGTTAACTAATAACGTCAAGAAATACATTGGCAAGAAAATTTTCGCGCTTGCATCAACTCCTGCAAATTATAAAAAATTCAGGAGAAATAGAAAGTGAATACATTAGAAATACAAACAAGCTGTCCTGAATGCAAATCATCGCTTATTGATGACGTTCAGAGTGGCGAACTAATTTGTTCTACATGCGGCATTGTCGTAGCAGAACAAATGGCAGACTATGGTCCAGAGACAAGAAGTACAAACCTTGAAGACAAAATGCGATTAGCTAGAGCAACAGGTCAAACGACCTATTCTCAACACGACCTTGGAATAACAACAGAGATTTCTATTAGTACCAAGGACTTCAGTGGAAAAACTATCAGCTCCCAAGTAGCAAACCAAATGTACAACCTAAGAAAATGGCAACAAAGAGTACGTGTTTCATCACCTCGAGAAAGGAGACTCTCAAATGTTTTATCAAGAATTGGCCAAACATGTGAGAATGTTTCTCTTTCAAAAAATGTGCTTGAGACAGCATCTATGATCTATAGAAATCTAGATGGAAAAGTTGAGGTAAAAGGAAAATCGGTAACAAGCATCTCGGCAGCAACAGTATACATGGCATGCAAACAATGCAATGTAGTAAGATCCCTTGAGGAGATCTGCAAAGGAGTATGCCAACCAAAGGATGTAAAGGCAAAGACAAAACTTGCAGCGCGGTACTATCGAACTTTGGTAATGGAGCTTGGAACCAATACTGCACCAGTACTAACGATGGACAGGTACATCTCAAAAATTGCCAACTTGACAAAAACAGATGTACGAGTAGAAAGACTAGCTTTAGAAATTGCACAAAAAACAAAAAACAACAATCTTGCAGATGGAAAGGCACCAAACGGTATTGCGGCAGCATATTTGTATGTAGCATCTATTCTGCTAGGACAAAGCGTTTTACAGCGCGATGTATCAAGCGTTGCAGGCGTTACAGAAGTCACAATACGAAACAGGTGTAAAGAAATCCTAGCAAGCTACAAACTGAAGGTAACTTTAAGACCATTACTTGCCAAAAACTAATCTCTTTTTTTCTTTTTTGCTTAGTCGTTCTAGAAAACTAGAATGAAGCCGGTTAGGATTAGCTAAAATTCGTCTATGTTATATTGGAGAAAAGGCCTCAGGAGCACAATATGACTACTTTAGAAATCAAAGACCTTCACGTTCAAAGAGAGGGAAAATTGATACTAAAAGGAGTAAATTTGAAGACTGGGCCTGGCGAGGTTCATGCGATAATGGGTCCAAACGGATCAGGCAAAAGCACGCTTGCCTACACACTGCTTGCCCACCCAAAATATGAGGTGACACAGGGCGACATTTTACTTGATGGTAAAAGCATTTTAGAACTTTCAACAGATGAAAGAGCAAAACGAGGTCTTTTTTTAGGATTTCAATATCCAACTGAAGTTTCTGGAGTTGGTTACTCACATTTTCTCAGGACAGCTTACAATGCACTAAGTAAATCACTTCAAGGTGACAACAGGGAAGTTTTCATTACAGTAAGAGAATTTCAAAAATATCTCAAAGACAATTTGCAAAAAGTTGGATTACACGATGATTTTCTAACAAGATATCTTAACGAAGGGTTTTCTGGTGGAGAAAAGAAAAGATCCGAGGTCTTGCAGATGGCCGTACTGAAACCAACAATATCAATATTAGATGAGCCGGATTCTGGTCTTGATATTGATGCTGTTCAGTCTGTTGCAAAAGCAATTAGCGAGGTTTCGGACAAAGATTCTACAATAATTGTTATTACTCACTATGCAAGAATTTTAAACTATCTCAAAAAGTTGGATTATGTTCATGTTTTTGCACAAGGCAAGATTATCAAAAGTGGAGATGCTTCCTTGGCAGGTGAATTAGAACAAAAAGGCTATGAGTGGATTTTAGAAAGCCAGTAACCAGATAATTCAAAAAACAAGATTTTATTATTATAAGGCATCAGGATTCAAGCTGATATTATGAATAATGATGCCAAAAAATATCAAGACGAATTACAAAATATATTAAAAAAAGCGCAAAATGCTATGCAAGAACTTAAGGATAGTGTTGGACAAGAGATGAAAGCAATGGAAAACGAGCCACAATCTAATTTGAGTGAGAAAAAAGTGTTTTTTAGCTTCGCATTTTTCAAAATAGACCCTAAATGGAGATGGATGGCAGATTTGGCAAA
>Ga0213870_1000311_pt1 | contig 24540 bp, 27 predicted proteins | sample WICALVC2017_Meta_FD_160119 | JGI IMG/M metagenome (GOLD analysis project Ga0213870, IMG submission 160119) | Freshwater microbial communities from subterranean cave lake in Wind Cave National Park, South Dakota, United States - WICALVC2017 | ecosystem: Environmental > Aquatic > Deep subsurface >... | reverse complement strand
CGATTACAAGGAATTCATGAGGAGAATTTCAAGCGAAACATTGAAAAAAACCTGGCAGAAAGAAGGGTATCGGAAGTTTATGAGCCAGTTTAAATCCAAAGAACTGAAATTACGCTGGCAGAATAAAGGATATAGAAAAGAGATGGCTAAATTTATGAAAGATCTTTCATTGAAGATTTGGAGCAATCCGAACCATCATGAATATATGAGCCGGTTATCAAAAGAAAGATGGGAAAATCCCCATTATAGAGCAAGACAATCGGAATTCGCAAAAAAGTTATGGCAAAACCCTGAATACAGGGCAAAGTATCCAACGGATCATTTCAAAAGAATGACTAAAGTTTTATGGAGTAACCCGGAATATGTTGAGAGTCAGCGCGAAAAAGCCAAAAAACAATGGGAGAACCAAGAGTTTAGAAAAAAAGTCATTGATACTGTTAAGCAAACTAATAGCCGGAGATTAAAAAGAGATCCAGATTGCATGAAACGATTAGCCGCTAAAGCAAGTATTTCTTTAAAGAAAAAATGGCAAAATAAAGATTATAAAGAGCAAGTCATTAAATCAAGAGTTTTAGGATTTACAAATAAGTTATTAGAAAGATATGGGAGTATTACTCCGGAGATTTATGAAAGAGAAAGGACAAATAATGGTATTCCTAAAGTCGACAATGCGCTTAACTATTTTTCCGATTTTAAAGAAATAGTTAATCAAGCCAAATATTATAATCATAAAATTGTAGAAGTTAGATTTTTGACCGAAAGAGAAGATGTTTACGATTTAACAATTGACAGAACTCATAATTTTGCTTTAGCTGCCGGAGTTTTTGTTCATAATTCTCAAGATGGAGACAATCCTGCGGCTATGCGCTACACAGAGGCCCGGATGACTCCAGTCGCCGAAGAGCTTTTATCCGACATTGAAAAGGATACAGTTGATTTCAAAGATAATTACGATGCAACTAGAAAAGAGCCGGTGGTTCTGCCGGCCAGACTCCCAAATTTGTTGCTCAACGGCACCCTCGGCATCGCCGTGGGAATGGCCACCAATATTCCTCCTCACAATATTAAGGAAGTTTTAGACGGTCTGATTCATTTAATTGATAATCCCGAGGCCGACGTTAAAGAATTGGTTAACTTTATCCAAGGGCCGGATTTTCCGACCGGAGGCATTATTTACAACCAGGAAGATATTGTAAGCGCCTATGCTGTTGGCCGGGGGCCGGTGATCACGAGAGCCAAGACTGAAATTGAAGAAGATAAAAAAGGGACTTTCAGAATTATCGTTACCGAAATTCCTTATCAGGTCAATAAAGCTGAATTGATTATCAAAATTGCAGATTTAGTCAAAGAGAAAAGAGTAGAAGGGATAAGGGACCTCCGCGACGAATCCGATCGCGAGGGCCTGAGAATCGTGATTGAATTGAAGCAGGATTCTTTTCCGCGCAAAGTACTCAATCAGCTTTTTAAATACACCGACCTTCAAAAAACTTTTCATTTTAACATTGTGGCCCTGCTTGACGGAATTCAGCCCCAGACTATTTCTTTAAAAACCATCCTTGAAAAATTCATCGAGCACCGGAAAAACGTAATCATCCGGCGGACTAAGTTTGATTTAAACCAGGCTAAAGTCAGAGCTCATATCTTGGAAGGCCTCAAAAGGGCCCTCGACCATATTGATGAGATAATCGCCACCATTAAAAAATCTGAAAGCCGGGAAGACGCCTTCAATAATTTAGTAAAAAAATTCAAATTCACCGAACCCCAGACCAATGCTATTTTGGAGATGCGTCTCCAGACTCTGGCCGGACTGGAGCGAAAAAAGATTGAAAACGAGCTTAAAGAAAAAAAAGAGCTTATCGTTTATCTGGAAGACCTTTTAGCCAGCCCGAAGAAAATCCTGAAAGTGATGAAGGAAGAATTTGCCGGACTTAAGCAAAAATACGGAGATGAAAGAAAAACCAAAATAGTCAGAGGAGCTTTGAAGGAAATCGGCGAGGAGGAACTGATACAGGAAGAAGACGCTTTGTTCGTTTTGACCCATGGCGGCTATATCAAACGGATGTCGCCGGCAGAATTAAGAATCCAAAAAAGAGGCGGCAAGGGGCTGATCGGAATGGCTACTAAGGAAGAAGACATTGTCAGCCATTTTTTCCTGGCCAACACCCATGACAACCTTTTTTTCTTCACTGCCTCGGGCAAAGTTTTCCAGACTAAGGGTTATGAGGTTCCGGAAGCCAGCCGGGTCAGCCGAGGCAAGGCTATTGTTAATTTTTTGAATATTTCTTCGGACGAAGTGATCACGGCCGTTGTTCCGGCGGCCAAAGCCATTTTTGAAGTCCCGATTGGCAAAGCCAATCGAGGATCCTCGATATCGCGAAGCGATATCGGGACTAAATATCTTTTCATGGCCACTGGCGACGGCGTGGTTAAAAAAGTTGAAGTAGAAGATTTTGCCAATATCAGAAAAAGCGGCTTGATCGTCATTAAGCTTTATGAGGGCGATTCTTTGAATTGGGTCAGACTTGCCTCAGGCAGCGACGAGATACTGCTTGTCACTTCAGACGGCAGTTCAATCAGGTTTAAAGAAAAAGACGTTCGGTCGATGGGCCGGAACGCCAGCGGCGTTAATGGAATTAAGCTTAATAAAAACGACCGGGTCGTCGGGATGGAAATAATAAAAGACCAGACTACGATTAAAAACCAGTTGTTAGTAATCATGGAAAACGGCTATGGCAAAAGAACCGACTTGAAAGCTTTTAAAACGCAGCGCCGGGCCGGCAAGGGGATTAAAGCCGCTAAAGTTAGTTCTAAAACCGGCAAGATTGTTTCAGCCCAGATCGTTGATCCGGAGCAGAAAGAGCTGATTGTTATTTCCAAAAAAGGCCAGATTATCAGAACCGAGTTAAAGAGCGTTTCGGTTTTGGGCCGGGCCACTCAGGGAGTGAGAGTGATGAGAATGGATTCCGGAGACACCGTCGCTTCGGTGGTAGTGGTTTAGTTGATTTATGTTAAAATAGTTTTAATGCCTGGTTTATCTCCATCAGTTAATTTATCATCCGGCTTAGCCAGCCAGATTTTTGATTTGAAAGATATAGTTAACCAGTTTGACTTGGAGCCGGGGATGAGAATTGCTGATTTAGGTTCTGGTTCCGGTTATTTTACCGTTGAGATGGCAAAAGCCGTCGGAGAAGGGGGCGTAGTCACGGCCGTAGATATTTTGGAAACCGCTTTGGAAACGGTCAGGGAAAGAACGGTTGAGGCCGGAGCGAAGAACGTTCAACTAGTCAGAGCCAACCTTGAAGTCATCGGCAGCACTTTTTTGGCTGATGATTCCCAGGATTTCGTTTTACTGGCTAATGTTCTTTTTCAGAACGATGAGAAACTTAGTATCATTAAAGAAGCTAAAAGAATTTTAAGGCCGGCCGGAAAACTGGTGATAATCGACTGGGAAAAAGGAGTCGGCGGCTTGGGTCCGCCCGACGAATTCCGGACTCCCAAGGAAAGTATTTTGGGCTTCGCCAGCCAAGAAGGCCTTAATTACGAAAAAGACATTGCCGTTGACGCTTATCATTTTGGAATTATGTTTGACGATGTTTAGGAAGTGAATCCCGAACGAAGCTGCCCTAATGAGTGAAACGTCGGGACTATCAAATTAAAATAAAGGTAGTTCTGCATCCATAAGTTATGTATAATAACTGCGGAGCAGCTGCTTCGTACGGGATGAACACCAATAAACTTTACATAATCGCCGGCGTTCTCATTGTTGCGGTTTTTATTTTGATTTTTTTTCTGGTTTTAGGCGGATTCAGCCAAAACCAAGAATCTCAGCAAAGGGTTGAATTGGAATTCTGGGGGGTTTTTGATGAGCCGGGCGCTTTTGAGGAAGCGATTAGAAATTTCCGAAAGTTGAATCCCAATATCAATGTCCGGTATGTTCCTTTCTCGTTTGAGGAATACGAGAAAGCAGTAGTTGACGCCTTGGCTTCGGGGCGCGGCCCGGACATCTGGATGATTCAAAACACATGGCTGGCTAAACATAAAGACAAATTAGCGCCTTTGGATCAAAACGACAAAACTTTAAACTTTAAACTTTTAAACTTCCGACAGGATTTTGTTGATGTCGCTGAAGCTGATTTGATAGACAATGGTCAGATTTACTCCTTGCCTATTTATATTGACACTCTGGCTCTTTATTACAATAAGGATTTATTGAATTCTGCCGGAATAAGCCAAGCGCCGAAAGACTGGGACGAATTCAACGAAGCGGTCAAAGTTTTAACCAAAAAAGACAGCCGGGGCAATATTGAAAAAGCCGGCGCGGCCATCGGCCTGGCCAGAAACATCAATCGTTCAACCGATATCCTGATGCTTTTAATGATTCAGAGCGGAGCGGAAATGGTTGACCGGCAAAGGAATAAAGCTGCTTTCGGTAATTCGGTTTCCTCCCAGCCGGTCGGCGAAGTGGCTTTAGAATATTATACTGATTTTGCCAATCCAATAAAAACCCTTTATACCTGGAACGACAAACTTTTTTATTCAATCGACGCTTTTGTGACCGAGCGGACGGCGATGATGTTTAATTATTCCCACCATCTTCAGACTATCAGGGCCAAGGCCCCGCGATTGAATTTTAATGTCGCCTTAATGCCTCAACCCAAGGATGCTTCGGTTAGAGTTGATTACGCCAATTATTTTGCCCCGGCCGTTTCCAATGCTTCAAAGAATCAGGAAGCGGCCTGGAATTTTTTAGTTTATTTGACTTCGCGGGAAGGGAGCACTTTTTATTTGAATAAATCGAACCGGCCGTCAGCCAGGCGGGACCTGATTGATTTTCAAAAGACCGATCCTGATTTAGGGTCTTTTGCCCAGCAATCTTTGACGGCCCGGAGCTGGTATCAGGTTAATCCCTCGGCGATTGAAAAAATTTTCGCCGATATGATTGAAGACGTAGTTTTCCGGAGGGCCACTATCCCCGAAGCCATTAAAACCGCCGAAGACAGAGTAAGCGTGCTGATGCAACGCAGATGAGGTTTAAACTTTTAAACTTTTTAACTTTAGTTTTCATTTTATCGTTTTTAGTTTTTCCATTGGCGGTTTCCGCGGTTGATTATTTGCCTTTGGTTCCCTGCGGGCTTAAAAAGCAGCCAAGCGGCGCAACTCTTCTAAATCCTGACGGGACTCCTTACAACTATACCCAGTCCTGCACCCGTTGCCACGCTTTTAAGCTGGCCGAAAACGTGATTGATTTTGGTCTTTTGGGAATCGTGCCGCCCGTGGCTGCGGTTTTGTTTGTTTTTGCCGGCTTGATGATTCTTCTTGGCGGAGCCATGCCCAAAAGAATTGAGCTAGGCAGGACAATTTTTAAAAACACTTTTATCGGGCTTTTGATAATTTTAGCTTCCTGGCTGATCGCCAATACTTTTATTCAGTCATTCGGCCCGGATCAGGCCAAAGGAAGCTGGTTTAAATTCACCTGCAAGGATAATGTCGTTGCCCCGGGCGGGCCCACTCTGCCAGACCCTTTATGCTCTAACCCGTCAGCATTGGCGGCCCGATACAATACTTCTCCTACGATAAAAAACGCGCCCGAGTTGGACCGGCTTATTGCCTGCGTCTTGTCTTTGACGCCCATTTCGGAAAAAATAGACCAAAGCCGGCTTTACACTTATGAGAGGCAGAATAGATTGTGCAACTATACCCGGGGCAATAAAATATGCGGCATTTGCAGCCACCGGGTTAATTCCTGCCACTATGGCGGGCCTACTGGGAATCAAGGTTCTCTGGCGGTTGATTTTAATGCCCGGGGCATTTCGGAGCAGGAATTGTTTAATAGACTAAAGACGTTAAAAAACGCCTGTAATTTCGGTTTCATTCTTTTTAAAGGCGACCATACTCATGTTTCGACCAGAAGCTGTGTTGGCGACACCGGCGGGGACTAGTCCCGTTAGAGGCCGCGAGGGCTCACAGCGCACCTCTGCCTCTAAACGGGATTAGTTTTATAGAGACAGTTTTAATGGTAAAATTAATTCAAAATGAAATATTTATTTAAAATAAACCTGATCATCTCCATTTTTTTGATAATTTTTTCTTTGGCTCCGAGTACTAATGCTGTAAACTGCGGCTCGCAGAATATTATCGGCAACAGTCCTCCATATTGGGGGACTGATGCAAACCAAAATGTTAGCTTGTCTAAAGGAACTAATGTCCGAGTAACTGTTAAGGGCGAAGATGGCTGTGTAGCTCAATTTGCCGAATTTCAAATATTTAGAGGTTCTTCTTTAATTAAAAGTATAACAACTCAATTAATTTGGCAGAATTCAGTGTCAGGCCAGTCAAACGCCAAATTTTTGGGAGGAGATTGGATTGTTGACCTTGATCCCGGAACATACTCTGTAAAACTTTTGAAAGTCGGGAATATAATCTATTCTTCTAATTTAAGCAGTAACGCTCTCACCGTTGGAACAAGCCAAGCATGTAATTTGGATAAAGTTTACGCTAATCCCAATGGTGGAAAACCGGGAGAAAAAATTAAAGCGACAGTTGAGGCAAAAGGTTCTTGTCAAGGGTGGGGAGCAACAATAAATATTAATAGAACTACCGGCGGAACAAATGTCACTGTTTTAAATGGTTCGGAACAGAAATTCCCTTCTGGCAGTAATAAATTAGAATGGCAGTGGACTCTGCCAGCCCTAACGGCTGGGTCAAGTCAGGCAAGTTATAAAATAGTGGCTCGTTTGGGGTCTCAAAATTTAGAATCGCAGACATTTATAACTTCACCTGGCGCCGGCGGTCCCGTGCCGGGCCCGGGAGGGCCCGTACCAGGCGGAGATGTAGACGTTTCATTTGAAATTCCAAATCCGATTCAGGCCGAGTCTTTAGTTGACTTGGCTAAAGCCATCGGCAAGTTTTTATTCCAGATCGCCATTCCGATTGCGGTGATCGTAATAATTTATGCCGGGTTTTTGTATTTGAAATCAGGCGGCAATAAAGAAAAAGTCGCTACGGCTCACAAAGCTTTATGGTATGCGGTCATCGGCCTAGCCGTAATTCTGATAGGGCAGGGGTTCTTCACTCTTATAAAAAGCATTCTGAACCTCGGCGGATAGGGGCTAAAAATTTTCAATTTTTAGATTTACGTTTTAATATGCTATAGCATATTAAAACTGCACTTTTGACTTTTTTTGTTTAGTGATGTATAATCAAGCCTATAGAAAAAGCCGTCCATTAAACCCTCAAGTGCAACACCTGATTAAGCAGTTTTCTTCAAAAACTTCTTTAGGGGTCTGGTAATTGAGACATTTTCTGGGCGTGGCGTTGATTTCTTTCAGGATAGCATCAATTGCTTTCTGAGAGTACTCGGCCAGCTTTGCTTTTTTAGGAAGGTATTCCCGAAGAATACCAAAAGCGTTCTCAATCGAACCCTTTTCCCAGGAAGAGTAAGGGTGGCAGAAGTAAGTATCGACGCCCAATTCCCGGTGACGCTGATTTTCCAAACCATTATCCAAGGTCACCGAATTAACCGGAACATCAGACAAGAGCTCCTTAAAAGCCTCCATAGTCTGACCCAGTCTTTCAATCTTCCTGGCTAAGAGAAAACGAGACTTTCTTTCCACCAAGGCGGCGATTGTAGGTCCTGAATTGCCTGTTCTGCCAAGAGTATCGCCTTCAAAATCACCGTATCTCTTTCTCTGGTTAATGATTAAGGGTCTCTTCTCGACAAAAACCCTGTTTTTAACGATGTTTTCCTTTGATCTTCGGTAGCCTGAGTACTTGAAGTATTTCCCCTGATACTTGAGATACTTTTTGAACGGCCAGCCAAAGACGGAATCAAGATATTTGTAGATAACCCGGTGACTGATGATTGTTCTGCCGTGCCTCAATCTTAAACGGCCAGCAATCTGTTCCGGAGACCAGCGCCGCTTCAGCCTTTCTTGAACATATTTTTCCAATTCCTGGTTCTGCCGTATCTTCATCCCTTGGTACTTAGACTTTAACCGTCTGACATAGGCTTTATGATCAGCCTTCAAAACATCATAATCGCTATCGACTCGATTCTTCCTGATCTCGCGGCTTACTGAAGAAGGACTTCTCTTCAAAGCAGAAGCGATGCTTCTGACCGAGTAGCCCTTCTTCAGTAGGATCGAGAGTTCAAGCCTCTCTGTCTTGCTGAAGTGTTGGTACCTCATTGATTCCATCATATCTATGAGGTGTTGCACTTCAAAGGTTAATTTACGAGCGCTCTGGTTTGGGCCAATTTTATTAGCTCAAATTCGGAGTTTTAACAATTCAATCTTTAACCACAAGGAGAGTGATTATGCCTGGAACTTTGGATTTTCGTTGGGATCCGCTGGAGTTAGCGGCGGACAACACGTTTTCAACCACCATTCGGATCGAAATCTCGAATTGGTGGGAAGCCGGGGCCCCTAGACAGGTTTCTATTTCGGTTCGTCAAAGAGGAGAAGATTTGCCTCCGGGACATCAAGTTTTAGTCCAAAAAGGCAAAGCTGTCCATCCTTTGACTGGGCTTGAGCCCAGGCATCACTACCTCGTGGTTGTTTCTGGAGAAGATCGGCAAGTTGAAAAGCTAATTTCTGTTCCGGAATTGCCGAAGCCGAAGAGTCCAGAACAGGAGTCTCTTGAGCGTGAGGAGTTTGAGCTTGCAAAAGCGAAAGTAGCTCGTCAGCTCAAGCAGGAGAAGAAAGAGGACAAGGAACCGACCCGCGATGAGAAGAAGACCGCTGACTTGAAGGCGAAGACCGAACGGGTCAAGGCGGAGAAGGAGTTCAGGGAAGTGGAGAAGGCGTTGAAGCAAGTCGAACCTCCCGAGCCAAAGCCCCAGCTAAAGGTCCTTCATCTCTACAGACGGCTTTCCAGATTAGAAGTCGTTTTGCAGAGGGTTGGGAAGGACGGTAGGCCCGAGGACGGCGCAATTTCCGTCTTGGACTTTGAGCAGGGAGGCGTTGTTTTCGGTGATGCGTCCGGCGACTTTCCGTTTCGGAAAAAGGAGTGGGGGGTCATTTTAGTTTTTCTGCCCTACTTCGAATATCCCAGGCAGGTGACTTTCTTTTTGCCTGACAACCCGGCCGCGAAAACGATCGTGGATGTTCCGGCTAGGGTTAGGAAAGAGAAGAAACCGAAAGTAAGTCCCAAGCCCTCGGTTTGGGAAGAAATGAGGGCAGCGTATCGCGAAGAGAGGGACAAAGATAAAACTCCGGCGTTCCTCTTGAAAATTCAACGAAGACAACCCCTGATTTTCCCATAAGGAGGGAGAGTTATGCATTTCCATTTTGGAGCTTTTCTGAATCCTCTCGTCAGTGCGTTTGATGAGGAGGCGCGTCGATTTACTCGCAGCTTGGCCGCTTCGGTTCCGGAAGGCAGTTGGTTGAGAACCGAACGCTTCAGGAGATTCTTTGACGTTGTCCGGGGAGCCGCGGAAAAGGGATTCCATCTTGACAACAAGGTCTTGGAAACCTTCAAGGAGAAACTCGTTGACTATGGCGACTACTTTACCAGTGCTCTTGACGGCGGGGTAGCCGGCGAAGCGCCGAGGCCAAAAGCCGCCCGGGCCGCCAAGGACTGGATGAGTAAGTTTTCATCCGAGGCGCAGGTGCGTCTTGCGAAAACCCCGCTTGAAAAGTTCGAAGAAGAGTCGCAGAAGATTCTTCTTGAGTTTGAACTTCGGCGCGGGTTTTTCGAAGATCTTGACCAGGCGATGAAAGAGGCGAGTGGAGATACGGTAAAGCCCGAACCCGAAGAGGAAGCATGGATTGACTGGGATAAAATCCAGAATGAATTCATTGTTTTTCTCAAGGGCGCTTCAAGATTCACCGCGAAAGCGGTGAATCAAGCAGTAAGAACAGATCAACAAGTCGCTCGTCAACTCAATCGGTTCGCCAATTGGCTGGATAGCTAAGGAGGTCAATATGGATAGTCTAAGAACACTTTGGCCTCCCATCCGTGCTATTTGGCGGATTTTGGCGGGGCAAAACAGACGGGGAAGAATCGTTAACAGATGGGCTCGACTGGTTATTTTCGGTGTCGCCTTCGGAGTGGTGGTGCCGCTGGCTGTGTGGCCGTTCGTGCTCCTCGGAGTCGCCCTTACAGGTTCAGCCGGAGTCGTTTCGGCGGTAGCTTTTTTGCCGCTTGTGGGATTCCCGGTTTTCATGATTGCCTTGGCAGCGGTCTATCCACTTCTGTCAGGAATCTTAGTGACGATTCCGGGGATTCGTGTTCTATTCGGCTGGCTGTTTATCGTTATCTTCGCCGAGCTGATCATCGGTCTCTATCTGGCGGCGGTTCCGGTCTGGAACAATCCCGGATTGATTCCAGTGCTGGCTCTCTTGGTTGTCGTTTTGGGGATGTGGTTAGTTCTCAAACGACAGCTTAGCTGGCGGCAGGGCGCTTGGTTTACAAAAGCGTTGACTCTGGCCATTGCCGTCGTTACCATCGCTTTTTTCTTCGGCGGCAAGCCGAAAGAAAAGGCGACAGAAGCGTCGGTCAGCCAGGCGGATTCCGGTGTTTCGCGAACTCAGGCCGCCCGCGTCGAAGAATTTACCGTCAATGCCGGAGAGGAACTTGATACTGTCGAAACCGGTCCGGGGACCAAGCATTGGGTTTTGGCAAATCGCGACTGGCTGCTTCTCTCGATGACTCCGAAAGGGGAAATCAGAGAGTATCGGATGGCGGCTGGCCGGCGAAGTATCATCGGAACGAACCTGGAAGGTCCTGCTCGAGTGAAGGGTGTCCAAGACGGGACGACCCTTAGTTTCGAGAGGTTCAGTAGATAGTAGATAAAGGAGGCGAGTACATTCAGCACGTTCAGGGCCGTTTTTGCATCAGCGAAAACGGCCCTCATTTATTTTAGAAATTTTTTCAACAAATTTGATACGTCGATTTTCGCCGCTTGTTTTTTGAGATACTTAATATCCAGTTTCTCGCCAGAGATTTTAAAAATTGATTCTGCATCTTCAAGATGTCTGGACGACTTGCCGCTTTTTTGATACCAAACAAATTTGCTTAAAATTAAATCTTCCGGCGAGATGAAATAAACTTTTTCGTTGAAGATTTTTTTAGTTTTTCTTCTTTTCAGTTGTTCTGAAAAAACCTGTTCAGATTCTTTTGGTATCCAAAAATCGACCTTGATCCCTGATTCTACATCAATGAAATTAAATTCGCCCTTATGGCGGATTGCTTCTTTTACGGAATCCTCATCTATATAACCTCTTTTTCTGAAGGCCAGCAGGGCGTTTTTTAACTCATTGATATTTTCATATTTCAATCGAATGACGATATCGATATCTGCAGTAAATCTCGGCCTGCCCCAAACATAAACAGCCATCCCGCCGGTAACCAGATAAGGTATTTTTAGGCGGTTAAGAACGTTTGCGATTCCTGCCAGAAGTTGTCTGGGATCTATTTGTTCCATAGTTTATTTTGCCGCCGGCCAACTCTTTGGCCAACTGCCACAATTGAGAACCAAGTAAAATTTTTCTATCCGCGCTCATTTTGCGGAAGATTTCGTCCTGGATTTCCTGGGCGGACTTTTTCTTTGATTTCATTACTTTAAATTTTAGCAGACAAATTTATTTTTGTGATTTGACAGAGTTTAGATAGTTTAGTAAAATATAAATGTTGGCTAAATCAATCCGTTTTTCGGATTGATCGCCCGAACGAGCATTCAGCTCGTTTTAGGGAGGCGAGAGAGATGAAGAAAGTTCTTTTCATGATTTTGGCGGTTATGGCGAGCGGCTGCGCCACGGTTGGTTCATTGCCTTATGTTGTCGCTTCAAACGCGGCCCTGCCGTACCAAATACTGGCGGCCAGTCAGGTTGGTTCTGCCTACGGCCAGCAGTTCTACGGCATGCCCGGTCATGGCAACATCCCGGTCTGCCGGTTGCAAGACCTGCATGGTCTGCCGGCGGTCAGCCAGCCGGTGATTGTTCGGGTTGATAAGACCCGAAAACACCGGACCGCCGACATCGTAGGCGCCGCCGTTGTCGGCGCCGGGCTTGGCGGTTTGTCGGCTGGTTGGCAAGGTGCCGCCTATGGCGGGGCTGCCGGAGCCGGCGGGGGGCTCCTGTACTCGAACCACGAGCAGGACCTCTGCCTGTATCTTCCGGCGCCCACGCCGTAGCGATCAGTTGCCTGTCGCACCTTCAAGGGAGGACATTGTCCTCCCTTTAGCTTACTATTTTTGCTAATCCCGCCTTCTGTCGTTATAATTCTGTTATAATTCGTTCGATCGAAGGAATTATAACAAGAACTATGAAAGGGGATTTTATAGTAAAACTTTTAACCGAAATCACAGACTTTATTGTGGATTTAAGTCTTCTCTGGATTAAAGTGCCCTATAAGGGTTTTAGATACAGCGATTTTTATCTTGATGGCCTTGAAGAAAGTAAAAAGTATTACGGTTTTAAAAACTTACAGAGACGAGGCATCATAAAAGGCGCCAGAAGCAATCAGTTCGTTTTTACCAAAAAAGGCAAAAAGTGGTTTGAAAAATCGATGATAAAATATTTTAGAAATAAAAACCGCGGCCAATGGGATAAGAAATGGAGGCTGGTTATTTTTGATATTCCGAAGGAGATGCATAAAGAAAGAGTGAGGTTTAGAGAAAAGCTTAAGTTTCTTGGATTTGCGATGCTTCAGAAAAGCGTGTTCATTTTTCCTTATTCATGTGACGAAGAAGTTGCTGATTTGAGTAGCACTCTAAATGTCGGTGATTATGTTGATCTGATTGTTGCCGAAACGGCCGGATTTAAGGAAGAAGAATTTTTAAAAGAATTTGGCTTGCGGCGGGATTAATAAGGGTTGTAATTCTGTTATAATTCGTTCGATCGAAGGAATTATAACAGGCTTGGGGAATTTATATGTGGATAATTTATTGGCGCTGATTTAATTTTATCTATATAATCAGATTAATAATGAATTTACGGATGGATTTGCGAAAGTTATTGTTTTTTTCAGTTTTGTTTTTAGTTTTAACAGGATTTCACAATTTTGTTTTGGCCCAAGGCACTACCCAGGATGATTTTCTGGGGATTAAGGATTTCACGGTTCAGAAAATCGCCGGCATCATCACCGGCTTTGCCTGCTGGCTGATCGGCATAGTGCTGGCAATAATGGTGATATTTTTGATTATTGCCGGAGTCAGATATTTTTTGGCCAGAGGAGATTCGACAAAAACGGCTGACGCGACCAAAAATCTTACTTGGACTTTGGTTGGGATACTGGTTATTTTAGCGACCAATGTGATTATCGCTACCGTGGCCAACGCCTTGGGTTCGAAATATTCATTCATCCCTCTTAATTGCACGCCGGTAGCGTCAGCCAATACTGATAAATGCCTAACTTTTTAGAAATCGCCCAAATCATAATTCCGACACCGCCGGTGCCGGGTCAAGGCCTGACTTTGACTGATATCGGCGTTTTAATCGCCAGAGTTGGTTCTTTTTTGACCGGTGTTGGGATTATTCTTGCTCTTATTGCCGTGATCGTTTCCGGTATTATGTATATGAGGGCCGGAGCAGAGCCAACTAAAATTACCAGCGCCAAGACCTGGTTTAAAAATGTTTTGCTCGGCGCTTTGATTGTTTTGGGCTTCGGAGTTATTGTAAGTACTATCGCCAATGTTGTTAGCCGGCAATTTTTCTGTACCGTCCAGATCAGCATTCCATTTTATCAAAGATGTTTTTACTAAATTTTTTCTATACAATTTTAGCCCAAGCTCCCCAGTCGACTTTTCAACTGCCGCCGGGCAATCCGGTCACTTATGGTTCGGTCAGCGCAGGCTTGGATTTAACGGCCAAGTTTCTTTACACCGCCGGAATAACTTTGGGAGTTATTACTTTGGTTGTTTCTGGGATTATGTATTTTATAGCCGGTTCCGACATCAAGGCCGAGAAAGCCAAGGGCTGGTTCAGAAACGGGGTCATCGGAGCGTTCGTGATTCTGGCCACCGGAGTGATAATTAAAACAATTGATATTATTGTCAAAGGCAGATTTTTCCCGTAAAAAATGTTTTTAAATTTTTTGAGCATTTTCATATCCCAGGCCCAGCAGGGCTACAACTTGCCCGAGCTTCCGCAAGGCGTCAGTTTGAGCACCCCTTTTATAATGACTAAGATTTTGACCCCGTTCGCCAATTTTCTGATTGCCGCCGGAATTATTTTAGGCATCATTACGATAGTTGTTTCCGGCATAATGTATTTCATGGCCGGCTCCGACACCAAAGCCGAAAAAGCCAAAGGCTGGTTTAGGAACGGAATCATCGGCGCGTTTGTGATTCTGGCCGTTGGCGTGATTATTTTGACGATATATAATATAGTGGTAACCGGGAGTTTCTTTGGCGGGTCTGGTCCGGGTCCAGGCCCGGTTGCTCCGGCCCCGGGCTTGCCTTGGGGCAGTGCTTGCAAAGCTGATAGTGAATGCCGGGCAGGTTTAGCCTGCAAATCAATAGGAATTTTTGGAACCGGTGGAAAAACTTGTCAGTTGCCTTAAAAATTAAATTGGTCGATGATAAAAATATAAGAAATGCCACGGCATTTCTTGAATTTCCGTTGCTCGCCCGTCATGAAAGCAAGCTTTCCTGCGGGCTCGCTAGGAAATTTAAAATAAAAATGAAAAACTTAAATAGATTTAAAAAGTATGCAGTCGTTCCGGCAGCAGCAGTTTTGGTTTTGCTGCCCTTAGTGGTTTTGGCCCAATTGCCTGTTCCGACAGTCCCAACGGTGCCGGGCACGTCTTTAACCGAAATCGAGAGTCTGATCAATAGAATCGGTCAATTCTTGATGGTCATCGGCGTTGCTCTTGCCTTAATCTTTATAATTTACGGTGGAATTGTCTGGATGAATGCGGGCAGTGAGCCAGAAAAGATAAAAAACGCCAAACTCAGAATGAAGCAGGGGGCTTGGGGAGCTTTGATTGTTTTGGCGGTCGGCCTTATTCTTCAGACCCTTGCCGCAGTGGTTACCAGACAATTTGGCAATACTAATTTCTTTAGATAAGGCCAAGCGGTCCATTCAGTGAAAGTTATAATTCTTGAAAAAACACCTGTAATCTTTTAATATTACAGGTGTTTTTGTCGAGGTGGTGAAATTGGCAACCACGCTAGATTTAGGATCTAGTGCCGAAAGGCTTGAGGGTTCGAGTCCCTCCCTCGACATAAAAATAAAAAATCCGCTCTCGCGGTTTTTTAGACAACTAACGCCCGCCTAATAAGGCGGGCGATATCCGGGCCCCAAGCAAGCCCTTCATTAAAATCTTGTTGCTTACTTAACTTTCGGCATCGCGATTGTTAAAATTCCGTTTTTCAAAGTGGCTTTGGCTTGGTCAGGATTTATTTCTTCCGGCAGAATCACTTTCCTTGAAAATTCTCCCCAGTGGAGCTCCTGATAAAAGTAATTTTCTCCTTTTTCCTTTTCTTCTTCTTTCCGGGCTCCTTTTATCAAGACCGTGTCCTTGGTGATTGATATGTCTAAATCCTTGCCTCCGACTCCGGCGATGGCTGATTTTACGACGATCTGGTTGTCTTTTTGAAAGACATCCAAGGTCAGGATTCCGCTTTGGTCCCACTCAGCGGGGCTTTGGTCTTTCACTTCTTCTTTCATTAAAATTTCTCTAATTTAATTTTCTTTTATTATAGCACTAAGTCAATGGCTTTTATGTGGATACGCTCTGGATAAGCTGTTTACGCCGTTCTTTTAATTTGTCGAAAAGAATCAAAAGAAAAACCATCATTCCCAATAAAAGCAAGGTGTTTCCGGCTAAGGCCGCGCTTGGATTCAGAAAAATCAAGTAATTGAAAATTAAATGGAGAAAGGAAGCCAGAATCAGGCCGAAAGCGACGATTTGTTTTTTAAAGTGGTAGAAAAACCAGGCCAGGCCTAAAAAATAGCCGACGATTCCGGAAGCCAAAGCGTGGAGCAGGGTCGCGCCGGTGAACCGCAAAGAGATGATTCCCAAGGCGGCGCCAAAACCTTCCGGATAAACCTTGAAAGCGATGAGGATATTTTCCATGGCCGCGAAGCCCAAGGCGGCGGTGATCATATAGATTATGGAATCGTGGGGTTCGTCAAAGTCGGGCTTAGTCAGAACTGAATTTTTAACCACCCAGTATTTCATGTATTCTTCAATAAAAGCGGCCAGAGTAAAGAAAATGGCCGCGCTTGAGACCAGGCGGTTTCTGAAGACTTCGCTGGTTATCGCTTCAAGCAGCACCACCACTGGAGCGATGATTATTCCGAATAGAAAAATCTTTATGATTAGGTACCTTGGCTCCGGCCTAGGGTCTTTTTTCAAAAAAATCAAAAGCCAGACGAGGCTGGGCAGGAAGCCGATAATAATGAGAATTATATTTGTTGAGATAGAGAAAGACATCAATTTCGGTTTACCCCATTAGAGGCCGCGAGAGCCCGCAGCGTGCCTTTACATCTAATGGGGCCATCGTTCAATTAAAAGCATTTTTTTATCTTTAATCGGCAGTTTCGACCAGATTTCTTCGGTAATGAAAGGCATGAAGGGATGAAGAAGCTTTAGTATGTTAATTAAATAATATACAAGATTCTTTTTTATTTCTTCTTCTTCGCTAGGATTATTATTTTTTGTTTTTTCTATGTATTTATCCGCAATATGATGCCACAGATAATCATAAATTATATGAGCCGCTTCTCCAAAATGATATTGGTTTAAATCTTTAGTAATTTTTTCGACAACCGTTCTCACGGGACCACCGAAACTTTCTGAGCCAGTAATTTCGTCAATAGGGAATGAACCATCCTTTTTATATTTATCCCAATCTCCTTCAACTCTACCTAATATATATCGAGCAACATTCCACAGCTTATTGGCGAATTTCTTGCCTGTTAAAATTACGTCTTCATTAAATTTCAGATCCTGAATGCCTGTATTTTGATAAGCTAAGCCAAATCGTAAAGCATCAGTTCCGTATTTTTCGATTAAAATGACGGGATCAGTTCCTGTTCCAAGCGATTTAGACATTCTTTTCCCGTCTTTTGTTAAGACAGTGGGATGAATATATATATCTCTGAAAGGTACTTCGTCCATAAAAAACTTACCCGAAAAAATCATTCTTATTTGCCACAAGAAGACTATTCCTCTATCCGAAGTAATAAAGTTTGTCGGATAGTATTCAGATAAGTCTTTTGTTTTTTCCGGCCAACCCAAAACAGCAAATGGCCAAAGCGCTGAAGAAAACCATGTATCTAAAACATCTTCTTCTCCTTCTATTGGTATTTTATGACCCCACCAGAGTTGCCTTGAAATGTTCCAGTCTCTCATATTTTCGAGCCAGCGCAAAGATATTTCATTCCATCTATCCGGATGGAATTTAACCCTTTCTTTTTTAATCGCTTCTTTAGCTAGTTTTGCTAATTCGGAAACCTTAAGGAACCATTGGTTAGAAGGGAGGGGTTCAATGACTGAATCACAGCGATCGCATCTGCCGACGTTGTGATTATAGTCTTCAATTTTTTCCAGAAGTCCCAATTCTTCGAGGTCCTTAACTATTTTTTCTCTGGCTTCAGAAACTTTTAATCCTTCGTATCTTTTCCCGGCATTTTGGTTCATGGTGCCATTTTCATTGATTATCTTTATAAGAGACAGGTTGTGGCGTTGGGAAATTTCAAAGTCTGTCAGATCGTGGGCTGGAGTAACCTTTATAATGCCGGTGCCGAAAAGCTTTTCAACTGTTTCATCGACAACAACTCTTATTTTTATTTTTTTCAGCCTCGGATTTTCAGAAAGGGGGATGTTATTATCTATTGAGTCAATTTCAATCTCTTTTCCGATGTAGTCTTTATAGCGTTCATCATCGGGATGAACTGCTAAGCCAGTATCTCCTAATTTTGTTTCCGGTCTGGCTGTGACAATAGTAAAAAGCCCGTATTTTATGTAATAAAGTTTTCCTTTTTCAGGAACGTGTTTTATTTCAAGGTCGGAGATACCGGTGCCGCATCGTACGCACCAGTTAATCACCCTATATCCTTTATAGATCCATCCCTTTTTATAGTATCTATTAAATGCTTCAAGGACTGCTTTTTCATATTTTTCATCCCGCGTGTATCTGGTTCTTGACCAGTCAACCGAAATCCCCAATTTTTTGAATTGGCCCAAAATAGCTGTACCATATTTTTCTTTCCATTCTTGAACTCTTTGTTCAAATTTTTCTCTGCCCAGATCATGTCTCGATAGACCTTCTTTTTTAAGTTGTTTTTCTACGACATTTTGAGCAGCTATGCCGGCATGGTCGATTCCGGGAACCCAAAGAGTTTTGTATCCCTCCATCCTTTTCATCCGGACTAGAATGTCTTGCATGCTTAATTCAAGGGCATGACCCATGTGAAGTTCGCCAGTAATATTCGGCGGGGCGATGCAGGTGATGAATTTTTCTTTTTTCCCTTCGGGTAGGTTTTCCGGAGTAAAAAAGCCGGTTTCTTCCCAGCGCTTGTAAATTTTATCTTCAACCTCTTTAGGGTTATAGGCCTTGGCCAGTTCCTCCATTCTTTTTATCTTACCTTAAAATTCACCAATTTTTAATCCTTAGATTTGGTTCTGCCTTTAGATTTTTAATTCTTAATTCTGATTTCTTATTTCTAACTTTGTAATATCCAACCAACGCAATCATGGCCGCGTTGTCGCCAGTATATTGGAAATCCGGCTGGGAATAGAATAGTTTAAGTTTTTTTGATTCTTTTTCCAATGTTTCCCTTAAAAGTTTATTGGCCGAAACTCCGCCGGAAAGCAGGATTGACCCAGCTTTGAATTCTTTTGCCGCTTTGATTGTTTTGGCAACCAGAACGTCAATGACCGCTTGTTGGAAAGAAGCGGCCATATCCTGCTGGATTTTCAATTTACGTTTTAATATGCTATCGCTTGTTATAACGTCGATTTCTTTAAGTAAATATAATACTGCGGTTTTTAAGCCGGAGAAGCTGAAGTTGTAATTTTTTTGATTCAGCATCGGCCGGGGGAAAGAGAATTTTTTTGGATTTCCTTTTTCCGCTAATTTTGAAATTAGCGGGCCGCCGGGATAACCCAGGTTCATCATTCTCGCCACTTTATCAAAGGCTTCTCCGGCCGCATCATCAACCGTTTCGCCGATAATTTTAAATTTTCCATGAGCAGACATTAAGACTAATTGGGTATGTCCTCCGGAAACGATTAAGTTGAGAGCAGGAAATATCTTTTTTGAAAATTTAAAATTTGAATTTTTAATTTCAGCAATTGGTTTTAACCAATTGCTGTAGATATGACCCTCCAGATGATTAATGCCGATTAAAGGTTTTTTCCAAAGACCGGCTAGATTTTTTGCGAAATTAACTCCTTTCCATAAAGCGATTTCAAGCCCGGGTCCGGCCGTGACGGCAATCAAGTCAATTTCGGCCATTTCAGTTTTTGCTTCTGACATAGCTTTTTCAAAAACCGGAGATAAGTTTTTTTCGTGTTCTCTCGCCGCCAGCGACGGCACCACTCCGCCAAAGGGGGAGTGGATTTTTATTTGCGACAAAACCACGTTGCTTAGAACTTTGATTTTGTCGGTTTTTGCTTCAAGCACCGCCGCCGAAGTTTCATCACAGGAAGTTTCAATACCAAGAATTAGCATCGCTTAAAACTACCAATTTTATTGAGCTTTTTCAATTTTTATTGTAGAATTACTAAATAAGGCCTCATCGTCTAACGGTTCGGACGCGACCCTTTCACGGTCGAAATCGGGGTTCGATTCCCCGTGAGGTCATAAAAAACACTTGTTGATAACTAACTTCTCTGATTTTTTGATAAATGCTCTATAATTAAATTAGTCATTCTTTCCTGATGATTGGTCGAGAGATCTTAAATAAAAAAGTTTTTATAAATTAAAAAATGTTAGGTAAAGTTGCTTACGCCTTGGTTATCATCGGCGGCTTGAATTGGGGACTAGTCGGTTTATTGGATTATGATTTAGTAGCTAATATTTTTGGCGTTGCGAGTGGAGCTTCAAGAGCAGTCTATTCACTTGTTGGCTTGAGCGCTCTTTGGATGCTTTTCGCCGGCCGAAGACAGTAATCCGGCCTTCGTAGCCGAAGCTGCTTCGGCGGAGTAGGCGAGTATTTTTTTGAAAATCTCCGGATGATTCTCGGCGATTTGGGCGAGAATTTTTCTGTCCAGTTCTATATTTGTTTTTTTCAAGCCATTGATGAACCGGCTGTAATTAAGACCGTTTTCCGAATACATCCTGGCGGCGGCGTTTATTTTAATCTGCCAGAGCCGGCGCATATTTCTTTTCTTCTGCTTGCGTCCGATAAAGGCATTCCGCCAAGCGTGATAGATCGCTTCTTTAGCCGCCCGGTATTTGTTTTTTCTTGACCATTTAAAACCCTTGGCTGCTTTAAGCAGTTTTTTTCTTCGTTTATTGGCGATAGTTCCGCGTTTTACTCTGGTCATTTTTAATTTTTGATTTCATACGTAATTTTTATGCTATAGCATAAAAATTACGTGGCTATTAGTTTAACTTCAAAACGGCAGCAGTTGTCTTACTGCTTTTTCGTCCGATTTGGCGATTATAGATTCTTTCCTTTTTCGCCTGGTGTTTTGGCCGGAATCCTTGGCATTAAAATGATTCAGCCGCGTTTGGCGGCGAAGCATTTTACCCTTAGCGGTGATTTTGATGCGCTTTAAGAGCGCTTTTTTCGGCCTGAATCCTTTTGACATAGTTAGGCTCATTTCTTTTTTATTATTATTCCCAGTCTTCGGCCTTGGAATTTAATGTCGCTTTCCGGCTCAAACGGCTCTTTGACGAATTCCATAAACTTTTTTATTTTCTGCCTTGCCAGATCTTTCATGGCTATCTGCCTCCCTTTTAACTGCAGTTCAATCTGGATCTTGTCGTTTTTTTTCAAAAACTCGTCTATTTTTTTAGCTTTAATTTCTAAATCGTGGTCGCCGGTCATAAGCCCTATCCTCATTATTTTGAATTCGGTTTTGGCTCCTTTTGTTTTTTTCTTCTCAGCCTTCTCTTTTTCGTAAAGCCATTTGCCGAAATCCATAATTTTGGCGATCGGCGGATTCTCTTGAGAGGCGATTTCAACTAAACTAAGACCTTTGTCTTGGGCCATCTTTATGGCTTCTTGGGTATTTAAAACCCCTAATTTTTGTCCGTCTTCGCCAATTACCAAAACCCGGGGCGTTCTGATTTGATAATTTGACCGCGGCCGTCGGAAAGTAATCAATACAAAAAAGTTTAGCATAAAGTTTTAGAAAATGGAAGGAGCTTGTTTTTTCGTCTTGGTTTGCTTTAATTTTGATTTGTGCTATAAAGGAAATGATAAAGGAGGTGAGTGATGAAAAGCTATAAAGCCTTGTTTTTAGCGGGCGATGCGGTTCTCGCTTCCAAAGATTTTTTTACGCCCGAACCCGAAAGTGAAAGTTTCAGCCCGACTACCATCATTTTAGATTTGATGGATGTGAGGCAGGATCTTCAGGAAAAATACGGCTGCCCCGTTTCATTGACGGTATATTTTGTAAAAGAATCTTCTCCGGTTGTTTCGGAGATTCAATCAAGCCGTCATTGGTGGAATTTAGTGGCGGATCGGATCCGCCGGATCAGCTCTTTCTTTTTTTGAGGGCCGCTATGTTTCACAGTGAAATAAAGCGGCCCTTGTCTTTTTGTGATACAATAGTCCAGTCGCTCACAGAGGCAAATCAATTTAGCGTGAAAATTTTAAGGCAAAATTGATTTTACCTGTAAGCGATTAGACCTATGGTTTACGCCGAAAATAGAAGCGCTTTCCACGATTACGAGATTCTGGAAAAATACGAGGCCGGAATAGTTTTAGAGGGCCATGAAGTAAAAGCGGTTAAAAGCGGCAAGTTGTCGATCAGGGGTTCTTACGTAAAAGTTTTAGGCGGGGAAATATTTTTAATCGGAGCAACAATTTCTCCTTATCAGCCCAAAAACACGGCTAAAGATTATGACTCCCAAAGAACCAGAAAACTGCTTCTGAATAAAAAAGAGATTACCGGATTAATCGGGAAATCAGAAGAAAAGGGCTTGACAATTGTGCCTTTGAGGGCTTACGATAAAAGAGGCAGAGTCAAACTTGAAATCGGCTTGGCCAAAGCCAGAAAGAAATACGATAAAAGGGAGGCCATCAAGAGGAAAGAGGAAAAAAGGAAGATAGAAAGAGTTTTGAAGCAGTACTGAAGAATGTACATTGTATATTTTTTATATAGTGAAAGGGATAAAAAATTATATATAGGATGCACTAGTAATTTAAAAACAAGAATTATTAAACATAATAATGGTGAAGTTTTAGCAACTAAAGATAGAAGGCCTTTGATATTAATACGTAGTGAGAATTTTGAAAATAAAGGAGATGCTTTTAATAGAGAAAGATTTTTAAAGAGTTTATGGGGAGCAAGAGAAAAGAAAAAAATATTAGTAAATTATTTGAATTAGGGCTAAATCAATTTTGAAACAAAATTGATCGCCCGAACAAATTTACTAAGTAAATTATTTGAATTAGGGCTAAATCAATTTTGAAACAAAATTGATCGCCCGAACAAATTTACTAAGTAAATTATTTGAATTAGGGCTAAATCAATTTTGAAACAAAATTGATCGCCCGAACAAATTTACTAAGTAAATTTGTTTTAGGGGGCGAAAGGCATCGACGGGTTTTAGTTCTTTGGCAATTCAGGCAGAGGATGAGTGCGCCTCTTAAATCATCATTCAATCAAATAGGTGCAAATTATTCACCTAACTACGTTTACGCCTAAAAGCCGTAAGCGGCGTTCCCTCCAAAGCTTTAGCGGCGGAGGGCGTTCTATCTGCAAGGTTCTCGGTAGCAGAATAGAGCGTCAGACACCGAGATTAAGTCAATTCATAACATGAATTGACCATCCGACACTTTGCTTGCAAAGTGTTTAGGAGAGAAAACAGGAATTTAGGTCTAATAAATTTCTGGAGCACCTTTTACTTTTTCCTAGACCGTCCGAACGAATGGTCGGACTAGGTTAGGCACCAGGAGATTTTGTCGGTTTTTCACTCCGGGCTTAAAACAATTTATAGAATAAATTGTTCGCCCGAACATTTTGTAAACAAAATGTTTTAGGGCTTAAAACAAACCGAGTAAGCCTGTAAATTTGCCTTGGATAAAAATTCGGATGTGGGTCCAATTCCCACCGTCTCCATCACAACTAAAAACAGCCCCGCAGGGCTGTTTTTATGGTTTGGTGGTTAAATTTCTATTTCATCTCCTCCAGCTTCACTTTTATTTTAAAGGTTTCGTTTCCGTTTCTCAAGAGGGTCAATTCCACTTCGTCGTTGATTTTGAATTCCTGAATCAAGTCAGCCAGCTCTTCTTTTTCGCCGATTTTTTTGCCGTTGACCTCAGTTATTAAGTCGTTTTCTTTTATTCCGGCTTTGTCGGCCGGGCTAGACGGAACCACGGCATGGGAATTGGGTAAGTGGTCGCTTATCACCAAAGCCCCGCAATCGCTGCTTAGTTCGTATTGTTCTTTCAGTTTTTTATTGAGCATCATATAGCGGAGGCCAAGATACGGCCTTTCAATCTTTCCATATTTTAAAATGTCTTCCGTATCTCTTTTAGCCCAATTGATCGGCAGGGCAAAACCAATGTTCTGGGCGCCGAAAATTATGGCGGTGTTGATGCCGATGACGTCGCCTTCAGTGTTTATCAAGGGTCCGCCCGAATTACCTTGATTAATAGCCACATCAGTTTGAATCGCGCCCCTTAAAACTTCTGTTTCTTCGCCTTGGCCCAAAGAAGCGGCGATCCGCCGGGACAAGCCCGAAATTATTCCCTTGGAAACGGAATTGGTGAACATCCCGAGAGCCGTGCCAATGGCAATGACCGTCTGGCCGACTTCGACTTTGGATGAGTCGCCAAGCTTGGCTTCAGGCAGGGAAGCGGCTTTTATCTTTAAAATGGCGATGTCGTTTAAGGGATCGCTTGATAAAATTTCGGCTTCGTATTCTTTTTCCCCGGCTAAGACCGAGTATTTTGCTTTTTGGTCTTGGACCACATGCTTGTTGGTTAAAATCAGGCTGTAATCTTTATTTGAGTGGACGACAAATCCGGAGCCGCCGCCGACTTGAACTGATTGTTCTTTGGCCCCCTCCTTTTTTTCAGGCTCCGATTTTTTTGATTCCGGAAACTGAAAAGGCTTGAAAGGGGAGAGAGCTATTCTTTTTGCTTTGGGCAGATGTTTGGAGATAATAACGCTTACCACCGAGGGTGAGACTTTTTTGACGGTGTCAATAATGACTTTTTCCTCGCTTATCATATATACTAATAATACTAATGAATCCCGAACGAGACAGCAAGACAATGTTTTACACATATGTGTTAAGGGGTGAAGAAAGTCGTTTTTATACGGGTTTTACTTACGACTTACGGAAACGCTTCAAAGAACATAATGATAAACTATCAAAATACACAAAATACCGTGGTCCATATGAATTGATATATTATGAAGCATGTCTTAATGAAAACGATGCTCGTCAACGAGAAAAGTATC
>Ga0213870_1000310_pt1 | contig 24548 bp, 23 predicted proteins | sample WICALVC2017_Meta_FD_160119 | JGI IMG/M metagenome (GOLD analysis project Ga0213870, IMG submission 160119) | Freshwater microbial communities from subterranean cave lake in Wind Cave National Park, South Dakota, United States - WICALVC2017 | ecosystem: Environmental > Aquatic > Deep subsurface >... | reverse complement strand
CGCGTCTTCCAGCGACGCAGCTACGGGCTACGCAACGAAGAGCATCTGCGCCTCAAGGTCCTCACTTGCATGCTCGATCCGATCTGAAATCAGGTGAAAATCACCCACTCGCGGACACGAAGACCCAGAATAATAAGTGGTTGGTGGACGACTTTATCGGCTATCACCTCCAAGCGAAGGACTTGGCGGCGGCGCTCGCGCTCTTGGAATCGAACAAAGCCCGAACGCTCAACGATGTGTTTGAAGACCCCTCCTATAAGGAGGCCCAGGACCAATGGAAAGCAATGGAGCGGCGGCACGCCCAGGAGGTCACGGAGCGTCTAGAGACCCCTGGCGACGAACTATCGCCAGTCAAAGAGTTCGATATGTCTTCCAAGCTGGTCGCTCTTATGCAGAAGCAACATGATGAGCGTAGAGCATTACAGGCCAGCGTTCGGTTGAAAGAGATGACGGTGACGCGCAGCCTTTCGAAGGAGCACGTGGAAGAGATCAGCCGGCGATTGCCCTCCGATGTGGGGGTCGTTTCCTTCTTTATAAGCGAGGAACGGGCGGCCCTGTTTCTGATCAGCCAGCAAGGCATTCAGTACGTGCCCTTGGCGGTGGATACGGCGCAGTACCATCGGGCGATTGAGCAATTGCGAGTCGCCCTGACCAACCCACATAATGACTTTTACCGTGAACCGGCGCAATGGCTCTTTAAGCAAATACTTGACCCGGGACTACGAGCACTGCCCAAGGCCGTGAGAATCCTGGTGTATAGCCCAGATGGCCTTCTTTCTCGGATACCGTTGGAAGCCCTTATGGATGGCAAGAAGTTTTTGGCGGACCGCTACGCCGTCTACCGAGTACCTTCGCTGCGTTATGCCACGGCCATAAGCGAGGTGAAGGCGCCGTCCGTGCACACCGGTATCCTGTGCGTCGATCCAGACATTGCCGGTTCCCGTCTGCCGTTTCAGCAAGAAACCGGCCGAGCTGTAGAAAAGCTCTATGGAAAGGGCGTCATATCGCTCGTGGGAAAGGACTGTTCCGAGAGCAAGCTGGTGTCCGCCATTACGAGTCAACGGCAACCTGCATTTCTCCATATTGGCGCCCATGGCAATTTCTACCCCGTCAATGCAATGGACTCCTCTATTTGGCTCTCGCCGGAAGAAGGCAGTGGTGGTCACGCTCAGGCGTGGAACGCCAAGGCAATGGCGACGGTCGATATGAACCACATGGACCTCGTGACGCTGAGCAGTTGCGAGAGCGGGCTGACGGATCAGAATGTCCCCCGGGATATTTTCGGAATCGCCCGCGCCTTGTTCTTTGCGGGCGTCAAGAGGATGATTGCTCCTTTGTGGGCCGTCCACGACCAGGCCACGGCGGAGTTCATGCAAGTGTTTCACACCGCGTATGGCCGAAATATGCCAGCGGTTTTGGCGCTCCAGCAGACCCAGCGTGCACTCATGAAAACGGAGCGATATGGTCATCCGTTCTACTGGTCTGCGTTTGTGCTGACAGGAGCGGCTCGGTGAAACTGCGAATTGCGGCTTTCTTCATTGCTGTGTGCTGGCCTGTCTTGTCCTTTGCGACAGATGATGTTGGAGCCTTGCTGAACAAAGCTCTTGATGAGTTGGTAAGGAATGGGTACGTAGGGGATACCTCTGCCGCGGAGCGCTATTTAGGGGCCATCCTCGAGCAGCAACCTGATCACCTGGAGGCCCAGTGGCAGCTCGTCTATATCAAACTGGTGCCGTTATCCAACACGCCGTTATCCCAAAGGGCCACGGCTCTGTTTGCTATTTCCCCCGCATTTGACCGCTTAGCCAAACTCGCACACCAGTCGAAGCAACAGGCCTTTCTGCATTTCATTACGGCCATGTACGCAAGTTACTACAATACTTATGAAAGGGCCTTAACAGAGATAGACCAAGCCCTGGCTCTGGAGCCCCAATCGGTTCGCTATCTGACCGCGAAAGGGAGACTGTTGGTTAACTATGGCAAGTGGACAAAGCGCGATGCGGAGATTGAAAAAGGAATCAGCGTCTTCAAACAAGCGAGGGAACTATTCCAGACGCAGCCCAGCCCATTTATCCGCGATGAGTATTACGACTTCTATTTGGCTGGCGCCATTGCGGACCTAAGCCACCCCCGTTGGAAAGAAGTTGCAGAACATTATCAGCGATTCATCGAAAGGTCCCAAGAGTCTGTTGCGTACGCTTTTGCATGGAACAATGCGAGCATTGCCTATAGGCAGTTGGGAGAGTGTGATAAGGCTAAGGAGGTTGCCGAAAAGGCATTAAAGGTCACGAAGTTCGGTGCGGCCGAATGGAACAAAAGATACGCGGAATTTTGCATCGAGATGCAAAAGATGGCTCTGAAGATAAAGAAATAAAACCACGGATGCCGGAAAGCCATTTTCCACGAAGACGGGACACAACCCTTACGTGACACCGACACTTATGCAGAGACTGGTCATGGCACAGCGCGAATGTGGTGCGTCACGCAGTATGCGCAATAGCCAGCGCACGCACGGTTCCTATCTTAAGGATTTGCTTTTTGTCCTCACGCAGAAAGAGATCAAACTGCGCTATAAAAACACCTGGTTGGGCTATATATGGTCTGTCGCGAACCCTCTAGCGTTTGCACTTATCTACTTCATTGCGTTTGGAATCTTTATGCGAGTCCAGATTCAGAATTATCCCCTTTTCCTCATTGCAGGTCTTTTCCCCTGGCAGTGGCTGGCCCACTCCCTCAGTGCTGCTCCCAACATTTTTCTTGCGAATGCTTCCCTTATCAAGAAAGTGCGGTTTCCTTCGAATGTCCTGGTTGCATCGACGGTTTTGAACGCCGGAATACACTTTGTATTCTCGATCCCCGTGATCCTTGGATTTCTGCTCGCTTATGGCCTTGTGCCTTCCTGGTCCTGGCTGGTCGGGATTCCAGTGTTTGTTCTGGCGCAGTTTATGTCGGTCTATGGGCTTGCTCTGGCCATTGCTTCTCTGAACCTCTTCTTCCGTGATTTGGATCGCCTGACCTCTCTTGTGGTCACTATGCTCTTCTTCCTCACACCCATTGTGTACTCTAGCTCCATGATTCCGGCTCAGTACCAGATGTTCGTGTACCTAAATCCTGTTGCACCGCTGATGCTGGGCTGGCAGCAGCTCTTCCTGGCCGGAGAGCTGAACTGGTCACTTATTGCCGCCAGTTATCTGTATGCACTGCTCTTCCTAGGGGTTGGTTCCCTGATTTACCAAAAACTTTCTTGGAAATTTGCCGAGGTCGTGTGATCGCCATACGCTTTGAGCATGTGTCCAAGTGGTATCCTCGATACCACCAGGTCCTGAGGGGTTTTAAGACCTCATTGTTGCACCTCTCTGAGACGATACGCTCCTTTAGGCAAGGGAAATTCATGGCTTTGGACGATGTCTCTTTCGAGCTCGAGAAGGGGGAAACTGTTGGGTTGATCGGGCCAAATGGTTCTGGCAAAAGCACAGCTATGGCTTTGATTGCAGGTGTGCTGAAAGCTAACTCGGGCAGGGTAGACGTCCAGGGGCGCATCTGCCCGCTGCTGGAACTCGGAGCCGGATTTCATCCTGAGCTGACTGGTCGGGAAAACATTATTCTGAACGGGGTTCTCATGGGTCTTACCCGTCAAGAAGTGCTTGATAGGATGGATGAGATCATTGCCTTCAGTGAGTTGGAGTCCTTTCTTGATCAGCCCCTCCGTATCTATTCGACTGGGATGGTCGCCCGACTTGGTTTCTCTGTGGCAGTGCATCTTGAGCCCGATATCCTGTTGATTGACGAAATCCTGGCAGTCGGCGATTTGCATTTCCAGGCGAGGTGTCGCGAAAAGATCGATGAATTTAGGAAGCGAGGAGTCACCATTGTGCTGGTCTCGCATTCAACCGACGAGATTCGACGGCTGTGTGATCGGGCCGTCTGGCTAGAGCAGGGGCGGGTGGCCGGCGAGGGGGAGCCGGGGCTGCTCCTGAGCCGCTATGCCGAACGGGACTTGCCGTTGTGCGGGCCGGCCGCGCCGGCGCCGGCCTGACGGGACGGGGTATGGGCGCAGGAGTGGACGGACGGTTGTGAACGAGGGGAAGACAGAGGAATTCGGTCGGGAAGCCTCTGTGGGGATTCATCCGTCGCGCTATGACCGGCACTACTATGAGACGGCGCTCGGGCCCGTCCCCTATGACCGGCGGCATGGCGAGTGGCTGGAATTCTTCGGCGCCGTCGCGGACCGTGTCGTGCACGAGATCAGGCCAGCACGGGTGCTCGACGTGGGTTGTGCCAAGGGATTTCTCGTGGAGGCGCTCAGGGACCGGCAGGTAGAGGCGTTCGGAATTGACATCTCTGAGTACGCGATCAGCGAGGTCCGCGAGGACATCCGTCCCTACTGTCGGGTCGCGTCCGCCCTGGACTCCTTCGACGGTCCCTACGATCTCATCGTCTGCGTCGAGGTGGTCGAGCACCTAACCGAGGAGGAAGGGCGGCAGGTCATCGCGAACCTCTGCCGGAACACCGAGGACATCCTCTTCTCCTCGACGCCCGACGACTTCACGGAGCCGACGCACGTGAACGTGCGGCCGCAGTCCTACTGGATCTCGCTCTTCATGGAGCTGGGCTTCTACCTTGACCTGGATTTCGATGCGGGGTTCGTCGCGCCCCATGCAATGCGGTTCAGACGGGGTGCGGGGAGCCGGCTTCTGCTCGATGACGCCCTGACGGCCTGCGCGCGGCTGAAGCAGCAGGTCAAGGATTCTCACCATCAAGTGCAGGCCAGGGAGGAGCGGCTCGCCGACGTGACCCACCAGCTCCTGGCCATGCAGCAGACCGTCGGCTGGAAGCTGCTGCAGCGGCTTCTACAGGTCAAGAACCAGATCTGTCCCTCGGGGAGCCAGCGATGGAAGGCCTACTGGGTCTTCCGTCGCGCGGCCGAGGTCATCCTGGACGAAGGCCCTCGGAATTTTCTGTCCAAGACAGGGGCTCAGATCGGTCGAGTGCTGAGAGGTGGCAGCTTCCTGGTGCGTGTGCCGCCTATGGGGCTCGACCTGAACGCGCAGTATCGGATGTGGCTGGAGGCGCATCCCCTGACCCAGGAGGAGGTGGCGGAAATCCTGGACCAGATCGGGCGATTCACCTACTCCCCGCGCATCAGCATTGTCACCCCGGTCTACAACACGGACAAAGCCTGGCTTCGGCGCCTCATCGAGTCGGTCCGGGGCCAGCTCTATCCGCACTGGGAATTCTGCCTGGCAAACGACGCCTCGAGCAGACCGCACGTCCAGCAGATCCTCGATGAGGCTGCCGCGGCCGACGCGAGGATCAAGGTCACACACCTGACACGGAACGAGGGGATCGTGGGCGCGTCGGTCCAGGCTCTCCAGATGGCCACGGGAGAGTTCGTGGGGCTGCTGGACCATGACGACGAGCTGTCACCGGGCGCGCTGTACGAGGTCGTGAAGCGGCTCAACCGGGAGCCTGATCTGGACTTTCTGTATTCGGACGAGGACAAGCTCGAACCGGATGGACGACGGGTGGAGCCCTTCTTCAAGCCGGGCTGGAGCCCCGAGCTGCTGCTCTGCATGAACTACATCACGCACTTCAGCGTCTTCAGGAGAAGCAAGCTGATGGAGATCGGCGGCTTCCGGGACGGCTTCGATGGAAGCCAGGACTATGACCTGATCTTGCGGTTCACGGAACGGACGGATCGGATCGCCCACATCCCCAAGGTGTTGTATCACTGGCGGAAGATTCACGGGTCGGCTGCCGCCTCGACGGCTGCCAAGCCCTATGCCTATGAGGCAGCCAAGAAGGCCCTCGTGGATGCACTGGGGCGGCGGGGTCAGGACGGAACGGTCGAGAGTGATCAGCCCGGCCGATATCAGGTCCGATTCCGGCTGCGCGGCAGCCCCCTCGTCTCGATCATCATCCCGATCCGTGACCGCCAGCTGCTTCTGGAGCAATGTCTCTCCAGTCTCCAGGAGAAGACCAGCTATGCCCGCTACGAGATCCTCGTCGTGGACAACGGCAGCACCGACCCCGAGACGATCCGGTACCTGGAGACCGTCGCGGCGAAGTGGCGAGTCCTCCGGTATCCGGGAGCGTTCAACTTCTCCGCGATCAACAACCTCGGTGCCTCTCAGGCTGAGGGGGACTACCTGCTGTTCCTGAACAATGACACACAGGTGATCCAGCCAGACTGGTTGACGGTGATGCTCGAGCAGGCGCAACGACCCGGAGTCGGTGCGGTCGGGGCCAAGCTGCTTTATCCGGATCGTCGCATCCAGCACGCGGGCATTCTGTTGGGGGTCCGCGGGATGGCCACACACGCGTTCAAACACCAGTCAAGCGGCCGCGACACCTACTACGGACTCGGGGACACGGTGCGGAACTGCAGCGCGGTGACCGCCGCCTGTCTCCTGCTTCCGCGCCGGGTCTTTGACGAGGTGGGCGGGTTCGACGAGCGGTTCCGCGTGGCCTTCAATGATGTGGATCTCTGCCTGCGCATCCGGGAGCGAGGCTACCGGATCGTCTATACGCCGCTGGCGGAGCTTCTTCACCATGAGGCGGCGACCAGGGGCGGCCTCCATCCGCCGGAGGACGAGCGGCTGGTGTGGGAGCGCTGGGGCGAGATCATCAAACGGGGGGACCCCTACTACAATCCGAACCTAACCCTGTCGCGTGAGGACTGGAGTCTGCGCCTCTGAGCGCTCATCGGCGGAAGAGCCATGAAGGTCGTGTATTTCTCAAAGTATTCAGAACTGGGCCCGAACAGTCGCTATCGGATATATCAATTCCTCCCGTACTTAGCTGCTGCCGGCATTGCCTGCCAGGTACGGCCGTTTTGGGGGACGGCCTATTTCAAACTGCTGGCGGTTCAATCTGGGCCACTTCGATTTGTAGCTAAGGTTGCTTATACTCCGATCAGGTTATTCCGAAGGGTCCTGGATCTTTTCAGAATAGGTCGAGTCGATCTGATCGTGATTCAGGATCAACTTTTTCCTTATTTCCTTCCCATCATCGAGCGACTCCTGGCCTGGCTGCAATACAAGATCGTTCTCGAATTCGACGATGCGATTTATCTCACTCGGTTTCACGGTGGGAAGATGCCGGCTCTGTTACAGTTGGCCTCGGCGGCCATAGTCGGCAATGAGACCCTTGCCTGCTACGCCAGAGCCCACGCATCGCGTGTCAGCGTTGTTCCTACCGTGATTGACACCGAACGAGTTAGACCAGTAGACCCTGGCGTGGGAGTAGGGGCAGGGGCCGTTACGATTGGTTGGATCGGGTTATCCTACAACTTCTCCTATCTCAATTTAATCCAGGGGGTGCTCCAAGAACTTCAGCAAAGTCATGGGGTGCGATTCAGAGTAATTAGCTCCTATGCACCCCGTCTCGCGGGAGTGGATGTTGAGTTCAGACATTGGAGCTTGGAAGGAGAGCTTGCGGATCTCCAAGGCTGTCAGATCGGGGTGATGCCACTCCCGGATAATGGCTGGGCCAGGGGAAAGTGTGGCCTCAAGTTGCTGCAGTACATGGCGGTTGGCATTCCGGCTGTTGCCTCACCGGTTGGGGTGAACGTGGAGATCATTCGTGATGAGGAGAACGGCTTGCTGGCTGCTTCGGAAAAGGAATGGTATGACCGGCTGGCTCTCTTGTGTGAAAATTCTGAGCTCAGGGCCCAAATGGGTCAGGCAGCGAGGCGGACGGTTGAGGAAAGATACTCGTTACAGGGCTGGGCACCGCGGCTGGTAGCACTCTATCGAGAGGTTGCCGTCAAGGACTAAGTCATGTTTCTGTACGCCCTGACCTTCGTCCTCGCGCTCTTGCTGGCCCTCTTATGGGGTGCCGCTGGCGCGCCGCGCGGCGCTGCGGTTCAATATCGTGGATCGTCCGGACGGACGTCTCAAGCGCCAAGTCGAACCGGTCCCGTACTTCGGGGGTCTCGCCGTCTATCTCGCGTTTCTGATCAGTTTGGCGTTGACCTTTGAGTTCCGGCAGGACGTGCTGGGGCTAGTCCTCGGCGGGACCCTGATGGTCCTGTTGGGCTTGATCGATGACTTCGGGGTCCTCACACCGTGGCCCAAGCTGATCGGCCAGCTCATTGCGATCTTCGTCCTGATCCGGAGCGGGATTCGGATCGAGATCGCGGCGCTGCCGGACTGGCTGGACCTTCTGCTCACGGTCTTTTGGATGATCGGCATCATCAACGCGATCAACATCATCGATGTCATGGACGGCCTGGCCGGCGGGGTCGGCGTGATTGCTTGTATCTGGTTGTTTGTCGTGGCGGTCCTGAACCATGACACGATGGTGGCGGTGATGGTGGCGGCGCTGGCAGGCAGTCTCGTCGGGTTTCTCCGCTACAATTTTTATCCGGCCTCCATTTACATGGGTGATGCCGGGGCCCTCTTTCTGGGCTTCATGCTGGGGGCCCTGGCAATGATCGGAAAATATACAGCCGTGAACCCCGTAGCAATCCTGGCGCCCGTCCTGATCCTCGGCGTGCCGGTGTTCGATACGTTGTTTGTGATGTTTGTCCGTCGGCTACGAGGCATCCCGGTCTTTCTAGGAAGCCCCGACCATTTCGCGCTCCGGCTGCGACAGTGGCCCCTCTCAGTCCCCCGGGTGGTCGTCGTGAGTTACGGAGCAGCGTTCGTGCTGGGTGGGATGGCGCTGCTGCTGATGGTGGTATCTGCGCAGACGGCCTTGCTTCTCGTAGGAGCCATGGCCATCCTGGCAGTCGGCGCTGCGGCTTGGCTCACGCGGATCAAAGTCCCTCGTCAATCGGCTGCCGCTGCTCCTCCAAGCGTTCCAGCCGAGCCGGTGCGGAGGATCCCATGATCCTGATCATCGGAGCCGGCCTGGCCGGACTGAGCACGGCCTATCACCTCGGGGATCGTCCTTATCGGGTGCTGGAAAAAGAGAAGGAAGCAGGTGGACTCTGCCGGTCTTATCAGATGGACGGCTTCACGTTCGACATGACCGGGCATCTGCTGCATTTCCGCCAGGCCGAGATCAGGGCGCTGGTCGAGCGTCTGCTGGCCGGCTGTCTGGAGCAACACATCCGCCGATCGTTCATCTATTCGCACCGGACCTACACGGAGTACCCCTTCCAGGTCAACACCTATGGGTTGCCGCCTGAGGTGGTGCGCGAGTGCCTGCTGGGATTCATTGCCACGCTTACGACTCCCCCTACGTCGAATCCGGAGGAACGGTCCTTCAAGGCATGGATCTTGGAAAACCTCGGCGAGGGGATGGCCAGGCATTTCATGGTGCCGTTCAACGAGAAGCTCTGGCAGGTGCCGCTGGATGATCTGACCTCTGACTGGGTGTCCTGGCTGGTGCCCAAGCCCGAGCTCAAGGATGTGGTGAACGGGGCCCTTGGGATCAAGGACAAAGCCTTCGGGTACAACCCCTCCTTCCTCTATCCGTCGCGGGGAGGGATCAGTGCCCTGCCTGCGGCATTTCTGCCAGGGCTGCGGGAGATCGTCTACGACACCGAATTGGTCGAAGTGGATACCGGGCGCCGTCGGGCGACGTTCCAGGACGGGCGGGTGGAGGACTATGAGACCCTCGTCTCGACGATCCCGGTGCCCGAACTGGTCCGCCGCTGCACGGATCTTCCACAGACGATCCGCGACGCCGCGGCGGGCTTGCGCTGCGTGTCGGTCTACAATGTCAATCTGGGCGTGGCGCGAGAACGGGTCTCTGACCATCACTGGATTTATTTCCCCGAGCCGGAGTATCCCTTCTACCGGGCCGGATTTCCGATGAACTTTTCGCCCGCATTGGGGCCTCCTGGATGCAGCTCCCTGTATGTGGAGATCTCGCATCAGCCGACGGAGACCGTGCCTCCCGCCGAGTTGATCCGGCGGATCCGCGTCGGGCTGGAGAAGGCCGGCATCTTCCGGCCCGATGATGAGATCGTGGTGGCGGACGTGCGCGACATCAAGTACGCCTATGTGCTGTTCGACCGACACCGAGCCCGTGCCCTGCCGGCGATTCTGGAGGAACTGGCGCGTCGCGGCATCTATTCCATCGGACGGTACGGGCGCTGGGAGCACACCTCCATGGAAGACGCCATCGCCCAAGGAAAAGCGCTCGCGGAGACCTTGAGCGTCCCCCGATGAGGACGACGGTCTGCCATATCATCACCAAGCTGGAACTCGGCGGGGCGCAGCAGAACACCTTGTTCACGGTGTCGCACCTTGATGCCTCGCGGTTCCAAGCGGTGCTGATCACCGGGGAACCCGGCATGCTGGACCAAGAAGCCAGGGCTTTGCCGGGGGTGACGGTCTATCAGGTCCCGGCGCTTGTCCGCCCGCTCCGGCCCTGGAGCGACCTCCGCGCCCTTGCCTCACTGACCGTCCTTCTGCTGAAGCTGAAGCCCATGATCGTGCATACCCACAGCTCCAAAGCCGGCATTCTCGGACGCCTGGCAGCCTGGATGGCAAGGGTGCCGATCATCATCCACTCGATACACGGCTTTGGCTTGACACCATACCAGCATCCGTTGCTACGCTCGCTGCTCTTGACCATGGAGCGGGTTGCCGCGCATGTCACCACGCAGTTCTTCGCCGTCTCGGAGGCGAACCGCCAACAAGGCGTGAGCTTGGGCTTGTTCCCGGCTGACCGGTGCACCGTGATCCGGAGCGGGGTGGACTTGGCGGCGCTTCGGCAGATCCGCGTGGATGTGAGGGCGAAGAAACAAGAACTGGGACTTGAGCCGGAGAGACCGGTGGTGGGGATGATTGCCCCGTTCAAACCGCAGAAGGCCCCCTTGGATTTCGTCCGCATGGCCGAGCTTGTGCATCACGCCAGGCCTGACGTGCAGTTCCTGCTGGTCGGGGACGGGGAGCTGCGCGAAGCTATCGAGGCAGAATGCGCCCGGTTAGGCCTCTCCTCTATGGTTCGGTTGGCCGGATGGCGACGGGACATTCCGGAGATCTTGCGCTGCCTGGATGTCTTTGTGCTGACCTCTTTATGGGAGGGCTTGCCGCGGGTCTATCTGGAAGCATTGGCTAGTGGCATTCCGGTGGTGGGCACGCGGGTGGATGGCGCTCCGGAGGTCGTCAAGGATGGGATCACCGGCTTTCTCGTGGAGCCGGGTGATGTCCAGGCCCTGGCTGAGCGTGTTCTGTATCTTTTAGCTCGTCCAGATGAGGCCAGGCGCATGGGTCGGAATGGGCAGGCGCTCCCCCAGGAGTTTGACATCGATGAGATGGTGCGCCGGCAGGAATGCGAATACGGCAGGCTCCTTACGATCCTGTCAGGCGAGCCCTTGGCGACTGCGTCGTGAGGCGAGGAGAACCCCGGCGGTGGCTGGTCACAGCCGTGCTGATGGCCGGGCTGCTTGCGGTCGGCTACCTCACCCATCCGCTCTATCTCACCGCGCTTGGTCGAACTCTCATCGTTGAAGACTCGCTGCAGAAGGCGGATGCGATCCTCGTGCTGGCCGGGGAGACGCGCCGGGGCGATCGCGTGATCCATGCGGTCAACCTGTACAAACGCGGGTTGGCGCCGTTGCTGGTGCTCAGTGGCACGCCGATGGGATTTCGCACGCACGAGGCGGAAGTCATGCAACGGCATGCCGAATTCCTGGGCGTGCCGCCTGAGCATATCGTGGCGGTGAAGCACGACTCAGAGTCCACACGGGAAGAGGCGGGCGTACTGCTCCCGGTTCTTCAGAGCAAGGGCGTGAAAGACGTGATCCTTGTGACGTCCAACTATCATACAGCTCGAGCCAAGCGAGTCTTCGAGAAAGAGGCCGGCCCGGATGGGCCGCGCTTTCTGGCCTCCCCGGCGCAGGACGGGTACTTCGATCCGGATGGGTGGTGGACCCGGCGGCGGGATGCAAAGACCTTCGTCTACGAAGGCATCAAGACGGTCTGGTATGTTGTTGCCGAGTGAAGAAAGGGGTCAGGAACCATTTGTGTGCAGCACCCCTCTGGGCCGTTCCGGCAAATGGTTCCTGACCCCTTTCTTCGTCCTATGGTAAGCTGCCGGTTGCGTTTGCGAGGAGGAAGGTTCTATGCACGTCCCGTTACTGGATTTACGGGCGCAATACCGGCCGATTCGCGCGGAGATCATGGCCGCGCTGGAAGCGGTCTGCGACGAGCAGGCGTTTATTCTGGGTTCGCGCGTAGTCGCCCTGGAACAGGACATTCAGCGGTACGTCGGCGCGCGTCACGCCGTCGGCGTGGCCTCCGGGACGGATGCGCTGCTCCTGGCGCTTATGGCCGTCGGCGTGAGGCCAGGCGACGACGTGGTGACGACGCCGTACACGTTTTTTGCCACGGCCGGGTCCATTTCGCGCCTGGGCGCGACGCCTGTGTTTGTGGACATCGCTCCCGACACCTACAATCTGGACCCGGCGCTGCTCGAGGCGGCGATGACGCCAAAGACGAAAGCCGTCATGCCGGTGCATCTGTACGGACAGTGCGCGGAGATGGAGCCGATCATGGCGATTGCGGCCGGGCGGAACATTCCGGTGATCGAGGACGCGGCCCAGGCAATTGGGGCGACATGGCGAGGCCGCCATGCCGGTACGCTCGGGCAGGTCGGCTGCTTCAGTTTTTTTCCCTCCAAGAACCTGGGCGGATTTGGGGACGGCGGCATGGTGACGACGAACGATCAGACTCTGGCCGATCGCGTGCGTATGTTGCGGGTCCACGGCGGTCGCGAAAAGTATGTGCATGAACTGGTTGGACTGAACAGCCGGCTGGATGCGCTCCAGGCGGCTGTCCTGTGCGTCAAGCTCAAGTATCTAGAAGAATGGACGAAGGGCCGGCAACGGAACGCGGCCCGGTACGAGGCGCTGTTCAAAGAAGCCCATCTTCTGGATCGGGTGACGCTGCCCGCTGTGACAGAGGGGAACCGGCACGTCTATAACCAGTACGTTATCCGCGCCCCGCAGCGGGATCAACTTAGAGCCTTTCTGAAAGAGCAAGGCGTGGGGACGGAGATCTACTACCCGATGCCGCTCCATCTCCAGCCCTGCTACCGGGACCTCGGCTACCGGCAGGGCGCCTTCCCGCATGCGGAGCGGGCGGCTCAGGAAACCCTGGCGCTTCCCATCTATGCCGAACTGACCGAGGACCAGCAGAGCTACGTGGTGGAGACGATCAAAAAGTTCTACCGCGCCAGGTAGCGATAGATCCCCTCATGCCCTCACGTCTTCATCTTTGCCGCGAAGCGCGTGCGGAACGTGGCGACTTTGGGAGTGACCACGGCCACGCAGTAGCCCTGCGTCGGGTTCCTGGCGAAGTACTCCTGGTGATAGTCCTCGGCGACGTAGAAAGGCTCGGTGGGGACGACCTGGGTGACGATTGGGCTGCCGTAAACCGTCGCCTCGGTCAGCTCCTTGATGACCTGCTCTGCGAGTACTTTCTGCTCCGGCGAATGATAGAAGATCGCCGAGCGGTACTGCGTACCGGTATCGTGGCCCTGGCGGTTGAGCTGGGTCGGATCGTGGATCACGAAGAAGACCTCGAGCAGGTCGCGATAGGACAGGACCGTGGAATCAAAGGTCATCTGCACCACTTCAGCGTGGCCGGTCCGGCCCGTGCAGACGGCTTCATAGGACGGATTGGGCGCGTGCCCGCCCATGTAGCCGGACTCGACCGACTCGACCCCCTTCATCTGGTCGTACACTGCTTCGAGACACCAGAAGCACCCGCCCGCTAGCGTGGCGATGTCTTTTCCGTCTTTCATAGGAGCGCATTCTACCACGGGACGCCCGGTGGATGCGGGCGCCGACAGCGACCGGTGTGCGCGTGGTACACTCACCGCGCCATGACCTCCCACGATACACACGCGGACCCAACCCTTCTTCTTCAGATCGAGAAGCTCGTGCATGGCGGGCGCGGGCTGGCCCATCGGGAGTCGCTGGCGCTGTTCGTCAAAGGCGTGTTGCCGGGCGAAACGGTGCGCGTGCAACTGGGGCGGATCAAAAAGGGGTACGGGGAGGCGCAGCTCCTCGACGTCGTCCAGCCGTCCCCTGACCGCGTGGCGGCGCTCTGTCCGGTCTATGGCTGGTGCGGGGGGTGCCGGCTCCAGCACGCGAGCGCGACCGCGCAACTCGAACTCAAACGAGCCATTCTGGCAGAAACCCTCGCGCGGATCGGCGGGCTGACCGATGTCCACGTGCCGCCGGTGACGCCGTCGCCCGAGGTCTATGGCTATCGCAGTCGCGCGCGGCTCGCGGTGGCCGTTCCCTCGCGCGGAGCGCCGAGCCTCGCCTACTTCGAGGAAGGCAGCCACCGGCCGGTGCCGATCGCGCACTGCCCGCTGCTTGCGCCGCGCCTCAACGAGGCCGTCGCGTATCTCAATCAGATGCTTGGGCAGATGCTGGGGAGATCCAGGGCGATGGCGTCTCAACTACGGGAGATTCGCCTCGGCCTGTCGGTGAGGACCGCGGAAGTCGTGCTCCAGTACCAGGCTGACCGCTGTACGCGCGCGCAAGCCGATGCCTGGTTCGAGCGAGTCCGGGCGGGATTCGCCGGCGTGAAGGGACAGGTGATGATCGCCGGGCGCGGCCCACAGCAGCGTCGCTGGATGGAGGGGGACGCCACGCTCACCGAGCACGTTGGTCCCCTGCGCCTTCGATGCAGCGACCGGTCGTTCGTGCAGGCCAATTGGAAGTTGAACGAGACCTTGGTCGAAACCGTGACAACCTGGGCCATGGAGGCCCATCCGGACGTGCCGCTGCGTGTGCCGGACGCGCCGCTCCGTGTGCTCGAGCTCTATGCGGGGATCGGGAACTTCGGCCTGGCGCTTGCGCGGGAAGGGGCGTTGGTGACGTTTGTGGAGGGCAATGCGTCGGCGCTGGGGGATGCCCGCTACAATGCGCGGGTCAATCATATCGGTCGGTGCCGGTTCCGATCAGAATCCGCTGAAGCGTTTCTGGCTGGCAGTGCTCCGGGAGACTACGACCTCGTCCTGATGGACCCTCCACGGGCGGGCCTCAGCCAGGACGCCCTCGCAGGGCTGGTTCATCTCAAAGCCGGACGGATCCTCTATCTGTCCTGCGATCCGCCGACCGTGGCGCGCGACCTGCGGGCGATGCGGGAGGCAGGGTACCGCGTGACACGGCTGCAGGCGTTTGACATGTTTCCTCAGACCATGCATATCGAGACCCTGGTCGAACTGGCCGTCAGTGCTCATGAATAGTCCAGGCTCTATCGCCTTCGTTGCCGTCTGGCACGCGCGTTGACCGTCTCGGACCGTTCCGGTAAGATGCTGCTTCCATTATGAAAATCAGGAGAACGGGCAAGTGGATTACACAACAGCCGGGGTGGATATAGCGGCCGGCCATGAGTTTGTCCGCCGGATTCGTCCCCTCGTCCGGTCAACGTTCCGGCCGGAGGTGCTGGGGGATATCGGCGGATTCGGGGGACTGTTCCGTTTTGATTCGAAGCAGTACCGGGACCCTGTGTTGGTGTCCGGTACGGATGGAGTCGGGACGAAGCTCCGGATCGCCTTTTTGACGGGACGTCATGACACCGTCGGGGTGGACCTTGTGGCGATGTGCGTCAACGACGTGGCGGTCTGTGGTGCCGAGCCACTCTTTTTTCTCGATTACCTGGCGGTCGGCAAGCTGGCGGTCGGCAAGGCCGAGGCGATTCTTTCCGGGATCGCCGAGGGCTGCCGCCAGGCCGGGTGTGCGCTGATCGGGGGCGAAACCGCCGAGATGCCGGGCTTCTATGCCGACGAGGAATACGACCTGGCCGGTTTTGCGGTCGGCGTCGTCGAGCGCGATCAACTCATTGACGGCAGTCGCGTGCGCTGGGGCGATGCACTGATCGGCCTGGCGTCCACGGGTCTGCACAGCAACGGGTATTCGCTGGCCCGTCGGGCGCTGCTGGACGAGGCGAAGATGTTGCTGGACGGGCAGGTCCCGGACCTGGGCGAAACGCTGGGCGAGGCCTTGTTGCGCCCCACGCGCATTTACGTCAACACGATCCGCGCGCTGGTCGCATCCGGCGACATTCGCGCAATCGCCCATATCACGGGCGGCGGGCTGACCGAGAACATTCCACGGATGTTGCCTAAAGGCTGTCGCGCCGTCATCACGCGCGAGGCCTGGACGCCGCCGCCCCTGTTCGGCCTGATCCAGTCATGCGGCGGCGTGGACCATGACGAGATGGCGCGGGTGTTCAATCTGGGCATCGGGCTGGTGCTCGTCGTGCCGTCGGATCGAGCCGACACGATCATGCAGGTGGCTGAAGCGCAGGGAGACCAGGCGTTTCGGATCGGCGTGATCGAACAAGGCGAGTCCGGAGTGGCCTATGTCTGACGCGCCCCTGCGTCTCGCGGTGCTCGCATCCGGTCGGGGATCGAATCTCCAGGCCATCATCAACGCGATCGAACAAGGACATTTGCAGGCGATTCTGGCCGTGGTCATCAGCAACAAGGCCGAGGCCCAGGCGCTCGAACGGGCGCGTAAACACGGTGCGCCGGCCCTCTTTCTTGATCCCAAGGCGACCCCGGGACGGGACGCCTACGATGCCGTGATTCTGGAACACCTGCGAAAGCATGGCGTAGAGCTGGTAGCGTTGGCCGGCTATATGAAGATCGTGACCGCGGTCCTGCTCGACGCCTATCCGAACCGCATCATGAACATTCACCCCTCGCTGCTGCCGGCCTTTCCCGGCGTGGCGGCCCAGAAGCAGGCCCTGGCGTGGGGCGTCAAAGTGGCGGGGTGCACGGTCCACTTCGTGACCGAAGGCGTGGATGCCGGGCCGATCATTCGCCAGGCGGCCGTTCTGGTCCAGGAAGGCGACACGGAGGTATCCCTGGCTGCCCGCATCCTGGTGGAGGAGCACCGTATCTACCCTAAGGCCATCCAACTGTTCGCGGAGGGGCGCCTGACGGTCGAGGGGCGGCGCGTACATCTTCACATGTCTATCTAAGATTAGGGGCGTGCGGCCGTACGCCCGACGAATCAAGTCTGGCGCGCCTGTGCTGGTTATGGGTATACTTCTGTCGAGTGTGCGGGAACGGGAGGGGGGTTAGCTCAGTTGGGAGAGCACGACGTTCGCAACGTCGGGGTCGGGGGTTCAAATCCCCTACCCTCCACCATACCGAACTTGTTGGGCCGGCACTTCGATCAAATGTGCCGGATATCCAATACCGACAGGAGTCTTTAGTGTCATGCTGAGCGTAGCGAAGCATCGCAGTCCATCGAACAGGAGAGACCCTTCGCTTCGCTCAGGGTGACAGGGCGTCTATGATCACCACCGACACCTTAACCGGCTACGTTCGTAAGGCCCTCCCGGACGCCGCTGTCTCCGTCGCCGACCGCACCGGCACGATGGATCATTTCAGCATCACGGTCGTCTCGGATCTGTTTAAAGGCAAAAACCTCCTGGATCGGCATCGGTTGATCTATGATGCGTTGGGCGAGCCGATGAAAGACGGCCGCATTCATGCGCTGGAAATCAAAGCTGAAACCACGGACGGTTCATAACAGGATGCTGAAAAAGGCCCCCAACTTCGTTCTCGGTCGCGCGAACCCCTCAACGGACATGTTCAGTACGCCTCGGGGTCCTTGCATCCCTGCGGCCTCGTTGGATGATCTTTTTGAGCATCCTGAATTTTAATTAGGAGGAGCACGCCATGGCGAATCCCATCGACGACGAGATTCAAGCCGAGATCAAACAGCATACGATCCTGATTTATGGGAAAGGCACCAAGGCCATGCCCATGTGTGGCTTTACCAGGGAGACCATGCAGTTTTTCGACAAATATGGGTATCCCTACGAGCTCATTGACGTCCTGTCGAACCCGGCCAAGCGCGAGGCGCTCACCAAGATGACGAACTGGCCGACGCTTCCCAAGGTCTTCATCAAGGGGCAGTTCTACGGCGATACCGACATCCTCGACCCAATGGAGAAGAAAGGCGAGGTCGAACCGCTCCTCAAGGACGCCTTCACGAACGGCTAGCCTGGACTATTCATGACCGCTTGAGCACGCCGAAGATCACGAGAAAGACGAGCGTGCCGACGGCGCCGGACAGCCCGGCGATCACGACGAGCTGATCGCGCGGGATCGCGAGATCCAGGTTCTTGAGATTATGCTCCCGAGCGCCTTTGATGACGATCGAGCGTGGCTCCGGCATGCTGCTGCATTCTAAGCTGCGGCGACCGGAGGCCACAAGCCCCGCCCGCCGCCGGAATAACCGGGACCGCCCGCAGCTCACTTATATAGGTAGGCGACAAGCTATATGCCCCATAGCATCACCTTAATCACCACCATTGCTGCCAGTTTGGGGCTTGCGCTGATTATGGGTCTCATCGCCAGTCGACTGAAGCTGCCGCCGTTGGTTGGCTACCTGATTGCCGGTGTCATGCTCGGCCCTGCGACGCCAGGTTTTGTGGCTGACGCTGAGTTGTCGAGCCAATTGGCCGAGATCGGCGTCATTCTGCTGATGTTCGGTGTCGGGCTGCACTTCTCCCTCGATGACCTGTTGGTTGTCCGTCGCATCGCCTTGCCCGGCGCAATCGTTCAGATGGCGGTTGCGACTGCCCTCGGTGCGGGCGTCGGCACCCTCTGGGGTTGGAGCCTGGGGGCAAGCCTCGTGTTCGGCCTAGCCCTTTCCGTGGCAAGCACAGTCGTACTCATCAGGGCGCTGGAGCAGCGCGGTCTGCTCCAGTCCGTCAACGGTCAGATCGCGGTCGGCTGGCTGATCGTCGAGGATCTGGCGATGGTTTTGGTTCTCGTGTTGTTGCCCCCGCTGGCCGGATGGCTGGGCGGCGGCGCCGGTGAGCTTACCGCAAAAGGAATCGACCGGGGCCTATTGGAAACGCTCATGATCGCCCTCGGGAAGATTTCGATCTTCGTTGCCCTCATGCTGGTTATCGGACGACGGGTCTTCCCGTGGCTGCTCGGGTACGTTGCCGGTACCGGCTCGCGCGAGCTGTTCACGTTGAGCGTGATTGCGGCGGCGGTGGGCATCGCCTACGGCTCCGCGCAACTCTTCGGCGTATCCTTCGCGCTCGGTGCTTTTTTTGCCGGCATGGTCATGCGAGAATCCCATCTCAGCCATCGGGCCGCTGAAGAGTCCCTGCCGCTCAGAGATGCATTTTCGGTTCTGTTCTTCGTGTCGGTGGGCATGCTGTTCGATCCGAATGTCTTGATACAACTGCCGCTCCAGGTGTTCGCCGTCGTCGCGATCATCGTCGTTGGCAAATCGCTGGCCGCTTTTTTGCTCGTCCTGGCTTTCCGCTATCCGCTCAACACGGCACTCACGGTGTCGGCAAGCCTCGCGCAGATCGGCGAGTTCTCGTTCATCCTAGCGGGACTCGGGGTTTCCCTCGGACTCCTGCCGAGAGAGGGGATGAGTCTCATTCTGGCGGGGGCACTCATCTCGATCTCGCTCAACCATCTGGTGTTCCAGGCAGTCGAACCCGCGCAGGCCTGGATTCGATCGCGCTCGAAGCGCGCGCGCGCCTTGGAGCGCCCCGATGATCCCTTGGCGAAGCTGCCGATGACGGTCGAGTCGCGCGAGGTTACGGGCCATGTGGTGCTTGTCGGCTACGGCCGCGTGGGCCGCCGTATCGGTGAGGCGCTGGCCGTACACGGGTTGCCGTTCGTCGTGGCGGAGCAGAATCGTGGTCTGGTCGAGACATTGCGCGAACACGGAATCCATGCCGTCGCCGGCGATGCCTCGGACCCGGCCGTCCTTACTCAAGCGCATATCGCGCGGGCGCATATGCTGGTGATTGCGATCCCCGATACGCTTCGTGCGCGTCGAATGATCGAAACCGCGCGCATGCTCAACCAACGGGTCGAGACTTTAGTGCGCACCCATAGTGAAGAAGAGGCCGCGCTGCTGCGGAAAGAGAATGCGGGAACGGTATTTCTTGGCGAGCACGAGCTTGCGCTCAGCATGATACGCCATGTGCTGGAAACAGTCGCAGCTCGCCGGTAGGATGTGAAAACGGTGTCAGTGAAAACGGTGTCAGGCACCGAACCGCCTTGGCGGTATGCTCCGCTAGTCAGGAAGCCCCAAGGCGAATGTCAAGGCGCCTTCGACTGCCACGACTTTCTCCGAGGCCAAGACGGTGATTCGCTCAGTCAGTGTCCGCTTAGGAATTGTGGTGATCGTGTCAAGGTTCGCCACACATCGTTGGGGCAGCCCTTCTTCTACATCAAGCGGGACCTCGGTCGGTATCTGCCGGATGCGCGTGGTTACCGGGGCGACCGTCACACGCTCTCGCACAGCGTAAGCCTCGTTTCTGGACAGCAACACCACCGGTCGCCGGCCAGCCGGAGTCGGCAGGTCGGCCCACCACACTTCACCGCGCCGCATCACCACTCCTCCGCCGCAAGCAACCGGACCGCAGCGGCCTCTGCTGCCTTGACCTCGCGCTTGCCTTCCGGCTTCCTCCGATAGCCGGCCTCGTACTCTCGGATCAACACAGCCTGTTCCTGCTGTCTGAGCCAGTGACGGAGAGCATCCTGCATGACGGCGCTGCGGCTCTTACCGCTTTTCTTCCGAGCTTGCTCGACGGCCCTGTAGAGATCGTCGGGGATGCTCATCGCCACCTTGGTTGCGATTTTTGGCATGGCGTTACCTCATTTATATCAGCCGGCCCCAACTGTCAATTCGGCCGCCAGGGCCTTTTGCAGCAGGGTCCGGCGGATCTCCACCATCCCCAAGGTGTCCCGCTTGCAGTACGTGAGCAGGGCCGTGCACAGGCGGGCCTTCTCGGCGCTGTCGGTCGGGCCGAACACCATGCGCTCATAGAACAGGGAGGCCATTGCGCCGTCCTGAATCTCCAGATCGGCATAGCCGAGCGCGGGCACCAGGGCGGGGAGCACCGCCTTGATGGAGAACGAGCCTTCGAAGTCGGGATGATAGTAATGCCGGCGGATGACCAGGAGCAGGTCCCAGAGCCGATCGGCGACGGCCGAGATCTCCCGCCGCAGTCTGGGAAACGTCTCCGCCAGTTCCATCAAGATTTTCCATTCGTACCCGGAATAGACGCAGATGCTGCCTTCTCTGCCCAATGACGTCAGCAGCCGCAGCAGCAATTCCTCCCGTTGGTCCCGCTGATCGACCGAGAGGTAGTAGTCGTGCCGGAGCGCGCCGTCTTCGGTCGCGATGTGGTTGGACCACTGAAAGGGGAGGGTATGATACGGCCGCGTGCAGGGATACAAGGGGATGCCGGGCATGAAGGTCTCGAAGTCCAGGTGGTGCACCGGGTAGCGCACCGCCTGCAGCGCCGTTTTGAGCTGAGAATCGAGCCATTCCACGTTGTCTTTCATGCGCTGCTGGGCCCCCGAGAGCTTGAACTCCTCGGGGATCTCATCGATGAGCTCGATCCCCTGCTCCGTCAGCTTCTCAAAGGTCCGCTTGCCGCCCGGCAGGTAAAACACCCAGCGGGGCGGTTTCTGTGCCGTGCAGTGCTCCCAGAAGGGACAGCCGAAGGGTTCGTGGCACTGGCTGCCGGGCTGGATGTCCGGGGGAGCGTCGGCCATCAGCATGGTCTTCATGGCGGCGAGGCGCGGGGGCACCGTGGCTGAGCGGGCGGTCACCTGAGCGGTGAGGTCCTGTTGGGCGAACAGTTGCCCCAGATCGATCTGGCCGCCTTCGTAGAGATACTGCCGGTTGATGTACATGAGGCGCAGGCTCTCCAGGAACACGCCGGCCCCGGCCAGCACATAGGCCTGAATCGCCAGGTCCTCCAGGTGCACCGGTTTGACCCTGGTCGACGCCTTCACTTCAATCAACCGCCACCTGGCGGGAGCGCCGTCCGTGACCCGCTCTAGGACGTCCACCCGCACCAGCACGTTGTCGAACTTGAAGGCGGCTTCGAAGATGGCAGGGACGGTGGGATCAGCCAGCAGCTCGGCGGTCCGTTGCAAGGCCGGTTCATGATGGCCATGAGCGAAGGCCACTAAGACCCCGCCGGGGAACAGCCGGCGGGCGAGCTCCCCCACCTCGGAGCCGTTATCGAAGACGGCTTGGGTCTGTTCATCCGGTTCGGTGGCCAGCTCCGGCGAATGGATTTCCAGGTACAGACGCTTGTGACACTGCAGGCCGGCGACAAATTTGGACTTGGAGAGGCGGGGTTCGACCGGAAACAGGCGCAACTGCTTCATCTGCAACGGAGTATACCGCATTCGCCGGCGAAGGGGGAAGGAATTGTTGCGGGGACGCGAGCGAGCGCTTGAGAAAAATCACGGCTGGTGCGCGGGTGCGATGGTTGCGCTGGGTCTGTCCGATACGGTACAAGGTAAGGACCCGCGAGAGGATCACATGGGCGCCAAAGGCGGGCCAGCGCCTGCGCCTGGCTGTAGACCCAGGCGGTAGCCACGGGTCAGAGCGTGAGCAATCTGAACGCGTCTCGGTAGCGTTCGCCGGTCTGTCGGATGACGTGATCGGGCAAGGCGGGAGCCGGAGGCTGTTTATCCCACTGGATGGACATCAGATAATCTCGGACGAATTGTTTGTCGAAGCTCGGTTGCCCACGGCCCGGAGCGTAGTCGGAGCGGGGCCAGAAGCGGGAGGAGTCCGGGGTCAGCACTTCGTCGATGAGCATGGGCCGACCGGACGACGGATCGAGCCCGAATTCCATTTTCGTGTCGGCGATGATGATGCCCTTGGATTCGGCATAGTCGGACGCGCGCTGATACACCGTGAGGCTGACGTCCCGGACCAGCTTGGCGACGTCCGAGCCGATGAGTGATTCCATCTCGATGAAGGGGATGTTCATGTCGTGCGCGCCGCCATCGGCTTTGGTGGAGGGCGTGAAGAGAGGCGCGGGCAGCTTTTGGGATTCGACGAGCCCTTTCGGAAGCGTCTGTCCGCAGATCGCGCCACTCCGCTGATAGTCCGCCCACCCTGAACCGGACAGATATCCCCGGACGATGCATTCCACGGGCAGGGGAACGGCTTTCCGGACGAGCATGCTGCGGCCTTCCAGGATCGCGCGATGCCGGTGACAGGGTGAGGGAAAGTCTGCCACATCGGTCGTGATGAAATGGTTCCCGAGGAGGTCGGCATAGCCCGACAACCAATGAAACCAGAAGGCGGAGAGCTGCGTCAGGACCGCGCCCTTTCCGGGAATGCCGTTCGGTAGTACCACGTCGAATGCGGAAATGCGATCGGTCGCGACGATCACCAGCGCGTCGCCCAGATCATAGATGTCCCGGACTTTTCCCTGGCCCTTCAACGGGAGCCCTTCAAGGCTGGTGTTGAGGATGACCGGTCTGTCGAATACAGAGGACATAGGCTACGCTCCTGGTTGAGTCCCACAGTGGTGGTTCGGACGGGCAGCTTACGAGAAAAACGAACGTCTGGCAAGGGGAAAGGGAGCCGGATTCTGCTACAATGCGGCGCGATGAAGCTCGTCAGCAATCCGCCGAACCCCTTCGAATCCCAGTTTCGGGAGTTTCTGGAGCCGCCACCTTCGGTCAAGGTGCAGATCTATGAAGACGACACGCAATCAATCCTGAGCCGCAATGACAGTCCCGACCTCGCCTTCCGGTGGAGCGTCAATCCCTACCGGGGATGTTTTCATGCCTGCGCGTATTGCTATGCGCGGACGTCGCACGAATACCTAGGCTTCGGCGCAGGCACCGATTTTGAGTCCAAGCTGGTCGTCAAGCGGCACGCGGCGGCCTTGCTGCGCGAGGCGTTCCTCAAACCGTCCTGGCTCGGCGAGGAGGTGGTGTTCTCCGGCGTCACGGATTGTTACCAGCCGGTGGAAGCGGCCTGGGGCCTGACACGCGCCTGCCTCGACGTCTGCGCCGAGTTCCGCAATCCCCTCAGCATCATTACCAAAGGCGTGTTGATCTTACGGGACGTGGATGTGCTGCGCCGTCTGCATGAGGAGGCCACCGTCCGCGTCTATGTGAGCATTCCCTTTTCTGACGATGCCATGGCTCGGAAAGTGGAGCCGCAGGCGCCGTCCATTACCAAACGACTGGAGGCGTTGAAGGCGCTCGCCGAGGCTGGCATTCCTGTCGGCGTGTCTCTTGCGCCCGTCATCCCGGGGCTGAATGACGACCAGATGTTCGAGATTCTCCAGCAGGCCCGTGACGCCGGCGCCCGCGATGCCTTTTACAGTCTCCTGCGGTTGCCCGGCAACGTGGAGCCGGTGTTTCTTGAGCGCATGGCGAAGGCGTACCCGAATCGCATCAAAAAGATCACGCATCGGCTTCAGGACGTGCGCGGGGGCATGTTGAACAGCGCCCGGTTCTTCGAGCGACATCGCGGGAAGGGCACCTATGGCGCCATGCTGGAGCAGTTGTTCCTCACGGCCCGGCGCAGGGCCGGGTTTCCGGACGAGCCACCACCGCCGGCGCTGTCCACCTTCCGCCGTCCGCCCCCGCGCCAGATCGCGTTGTTCTGACCCGCTGCCTATGGTTGTAGTCTGTCGGTACGGCTTTTCGCTAAGTCCACGAAACATATATTTGGGTCTTCGTGTCCGCGAGTGGGTGAAAACAGCATGAGAAACGGCATTCTCTCGACGGAGATTGGGCTATTTTGATGGTCAAGAAATCTGGCATGATGGCCGGATGCGAAAACAGCGACGCCTACG
>Ga0213870_1000309_pt1 | contig 24659 bp, 16 predicted proteins | sample WICALVC2017_Meta_FD_160119 | JGI IMG/M metagenome (GOLD analysis project Ga0213870, IMG submission 160119) | Freshwater microbial communities from subterranean cave lake in Wind Cave National Park, South Dakota, United States - WICALVC2017 | ecosystem: Environmental > Aquatic > Deep subsurface >... | reverse complement strand
GGACCTCCTCGAGCAGCTCGCGCAGAAGGGACGGAAGGAGATCGTCATCATCGCGGAGAACGTCGAGGGCGAGGCACTCGCAACCCTCGTCGTCAATAAACTGCGTGGCACCTTCGCCAGCCTCGCGGTGAAAACCCCCGCCTTCGGGGATCGCCGGAAGGAAATTCTCAAGGATATCGCGGCACTCACGGGGGGCCGCGTGATTTCCGAGGAAGTAGGGCTCAAGCTCGAGAACGCGACGCTCGATGACCTCGGCACCGCCCGTCGCGTCGTCGCAACGAAGGATGACTGCACCATCATTGGAGGTGGTGGGCGTAAGGGAGACATCGAAGGACGGATCAACGAGATCAAGACACAGCTCGAGACGACGAAGTCGGACTTCGACAAAGAGAAACTCCAGGAGCGCCTCGCGCGGCTCTCGGGTGGAGTCGCAATCGTCAAGGTCGGTGCGGCAACGGAGATCGAGCAGAAGGAAAAACAACACCGCGTCGAGGATGCAATCTCCGCGACGAAAGCAGCAGCCGAAGAAGGTATCATCCCTGGCGGCGGCACGGCCTACATCCGCGCGATCGAAGCACTCAGCAAGGTGAAAGGGGCAAATAAGGATGAACAGATCGGGATCGACATCGTGAAGGGCGCACTCACGGCCCCAACGATGCACATCGCGAACAATGCTGGCGTCGAGGGCAAAGTCGTCGTTGAGAAGGTGCTGCGGGAGTGCAAGGGCAGTGTCGGGTACAACGCAGTCACAGCCGAATACGCAGACCTCGTGAAGGATATGGTGATCGACCCAAAGAAGGTCACGCGCTGCGCACTCGAAAACGCCGGCTCGGTCGCCGCAATGTTCCTCACACTCGAAGTCGCAATCACGGACATCCCGGAGAAGAAGGAAAAGACTCCAGCGATGCCCGGCGGCGGGATGGACGAAGAGTTTTAGCGCGAAAGGCAAACCTAACGGTTTTCCTTCCGTGAACCATCCTTTCCCTTAATAGTGTCGCTCCAGCGCTGGGACCCACCTTCGCCCGTTCGACGAGCTCAGGGCGTCCTGAGGTTCTCGAAGGACGGGCACCCTGCGCTTCGCGACGGGGCTGTTACAATGGCGCCTATGCCCGGGCGCTTCATTGTGCTGGAGGGGCCGGATGGGTCGGGGACGACGCTCCATAGCTCGCTCCTTGGGGAGCGACTGCGTGCGGAGGGCTACGACGTTGTGCTCACTTCAGAGCCCACGGATGGACCAATTGGCCAGAGAATCCGGGAGATTCTCCGGAGCGGCGGTGTTGGAGGAATGGCGCTCCAGCTCCTCTTCACAGCGGACCGCGCGGAACACAGCGAGCAAGTCATTAAGCCTGCACTGGACGCTGGGAAGATTGTCATCTCGGATCGCTATGTCCCCTCAACACTCTCCTATGGAGATGCGCTTGGTCTCGATGTCATGTGGTTGCGAGAATTGAACAAAAAATTTATACAACCAGACGTGACCTTCTTCCTCCTCCCTCCCCTCGCGGTCCTACACGAGCGGCTCCACCGCCGCCCCGCGAAAGATGCACTCGAGAACGAGAAACTCCGCGAACACGTCTACGCCGCCTACGAGCGCCTTGCCGAGGGAAATCCGGCAATCACCGTCATCGATACCTCGGGAGACAAAGAGACTGTCTCAGAAGCGATCTACACGCACGTGAAAAGCAAGCTGTGACTCCCTATCATGACTCCATGGGAGCTCAGATCCTCTCCGGCAAGGAAGCCGCAGCGGCGCTCCTCGAGGAGCTCAAGCCGAAGATCCAGCAGCTTGATCCAAAACTCGTGATCGTGCAGGTTGGGGATGATCCAGGGAGCGAGACGTACATCAAACAGAAGCTCAAGACCTGCTCCGAAGTTGGGATGCGGACACAACACAAGCACCTCCCCACGGAAACAACACGGGAAGAGCTCTTGAAAACTATCCGGGAGCTCAATGATGACTCCTCCGTAACCGGGTTCATCGTACAGCTTCCCCTCCCTCCGCACCTCCAGCACTGCATGCCTGAAGTGCAGGTTTCGATCCACCCCGACAAGGACGTCGACGGCTTCGGCCCGTACAATCTCGGCAGCACCTTCCTCTCAGCCGGTCAGGAGCGCATCCCACCCGCTACCCCAGCTGGCATCATCACCCTCCTCGAGTTCCACAAGATTCCCATTGAAGGGAAGCATGCCGTCGTTGTGGGCCGGAGTAATACCGCAGGAAAACCTCTTGCCGTGATGCTTTTAAATCGCCACGCGACAGTGACAATCTGTCACAGCCGTACGAAAAACCTCGCCGAGCTCACACGGCAGGCCGACCTCCTCTTCGTTGCGGTCGGAACACCGAAACTGATTACGAAGGACATTGTGAAGCCTGGTGCCGTGGTCATCGATATCGGCGTCAATCACACACCAGAGGGAATCAAAGGGGATGTCGACTTCGAGGCAGTGAAAGAGATAGCCTCAGCGATCACCCCCGTCCCCGGCGGGGTCGGTCCGATGACGGTCGCGAGCCTGCTTCGGAACGTCGTCAAGGCTTGCGATGGGAAGATTCATCATTAGAATGTCTCCGTGGGAATCCTCTCCACGAATTTTTCGGCTCTCCGCCCTGCGGCAGTAGCTCGTTTTTGCATGTTCCCCCCAAACCTAACAAACCTAAGGAACCTAACAAACCTCTAACATGTGCGGGATCCTTGCCGTCTCCGGCTTTCGCCCCGCGATCCAAGACCTCTACGACGGTCTCATCGTCCTCCAGCACCGCGGGCAAGATGCCGCGGGGATCGTCACGTACGACACACAGTTCCACTTAAAGAAGGCGAACGGCATGGTGCGGGACGTCTTCCACATGCAATCACTCACAAGACTCCAGGGTACGATGGGGATCGGGCATGTGCGGTACCCGACGGCAGGATGTGCGAGTGAGTTCGAGGCGCAGCCCTTCTTCGTGAACTCTCCGTTCGGGATCGCTCTCTCCCATAATGGAAACCTGACGAACGCGAAAGAACTCACCCAAGAACTCCTCCACACGCACTTTCGACACCTCAATACGACATCGGACTCCGAGGTCCTCCTCAACATCTTCGCCCTTGCCCTCGAGAGGCAAAAGCCCGTGCGGCTTACAGCCGAGCACATCTTCCACGCCGTCCGGATGGTCCACCGAAAGTGCAAAGGGAGTTACTCCGCGGTATGTCTCATCGGAGGCCACGGTATTCTCGCGTTCCGTGATCCGTATGGGATTCGCCCGCTCCAATTCGGGAAACGCAAGTACGGAATGAAGGAGGAGTACCTCATCGCGTCCGAGAGTACGGTCATGCGGCCACTGGGCTATGAGTTCGTCCGGGACCTGAAGCCCGGCGAAGCCATTTTCATCGATCGAAAGAAACACTTCCACGCCCGCGTCTGCAAGCAAGGGATCCTCTCACCGTGCGCCTTCGAGTGGGTGTACCTCGCGGCTCCCGACACCGTCCTTGATGGAGTCAGCGTCTACAAGGCGCGCGTCCGGATGGGCGAAGCGCTCGCGAAGCAGGTTCAGAAGGCGGGCATTCACATTGACTCCGTCATTCCCATTCCAGATTCCTCGCGTGCGGCCGCTGCTGGTCTCGCGGATAAGCTCAAAATCCGGTACCGCGAGGGGTTCGTGAAGAACCGTTACATCGGGCGAACATTCATCATGCCGGGGCAGGCGATGCGACAGCGCAGCATCCACTACAAGCTCCACCCGATTGAGCTTGAACTCAAAGGGAATCGTGTGCTGCTCGTCGATGACTCGATCGTCCGGGGAAACACAAGCCGGAAGATCATCGAGATGGCACGGGAAGCCGGTGCGAAGAAGGTTTACTACGCTGCTGCCTCCCCTCCCCTCACGGGACCATGCCCGTACGGTGTCGACATCCCAACCTATGAGGAGCTCATTGCAGCAAACCACAAGATCAAAGAGATCCAAAAACTCATTGGGGCGGATGGCCTGTTCTACTTGAAGGTGGAAGACCTCATTTGGGCGATCCGCGCGGGAAACCGAAAACTGAAGAAGCTCTGCACCGGGTGCTTCAATGGTCGCTACGCAACGCCGGAGGTCAATAAGAGACTCCTCCTCGAGATGGGTACAGCAAGGAACCTCACACGCAGGATGGACGTCATCGAGGAGGAATCGAAGGCGCTCACGCTTCTCTAAGCACGACCGCGCTTCGCGACAAACATTTTGATACGCTGCTACTGTGCGGATTCTCCTCATCACCTCCACTGCCCGCGGGCATGCGATTGCGGAGGCACTGGCGCGGAGTCGCGAGAAACCGGAGCTCTTCTCGATTTGCCAGAACCGAAACCCTGGACTAAGGGCGCTCGCCGCCGAGCAGTTCGTCATGGACATCATGGACTTCGAGAAGATTTTGGAGATTGCGAGAATCGTGAAGCCGAGCTTTGCCGTGATAGGACCAGATGACCCTATTGGAAGAGGACTCGCGGATGCGCTGCAGGGAGTTGAGGTTCCGTGTGTCGCGCCGACTGCGAAACTCGCACGGATTGAGTCGAGTAAGGGATTCGCACGGGAGGTGCTCAAGAAATACGGCATCGATGCGTCACCAAAATTCCGAGTCTTTACGAAACAAGAAGCGGCGAAGGAACGTAAGCGCGACATCGAGGCCTACCTCGAAGACGAGCTTCATACTGAGTACGTCGTCAAGTACGATGGACTGCGCGGCGGGAAAGGAGTGAAGCTTTCCGGCGAGCACCTGACGACGATCACCGAGGGTGCGCACTACGCACTGCAGTGCATCGAGGAGGGTGGACAAGTCGTGATTGAAGAGAAACTCTCCGGTGCTGAGTTCAGCCTGATGTCCTTCGTCTCGGGAGTGCAGGTCGTGCACATGCCGGCGGTACAGGATCACAAGCGAGCGTATGAGGGGAACACAGGTCCAAACACCGGTGGAATGGGGAGCTACTCAGACCCCAACCATTCGCTCCCCTTCCTCTCGCAGCATGACCTCGAGCGCGCAAAGGAGATCAATCACCTGACTGCCGAAGCTCTCCTCAGGGAGTGCGGTGAACTGTACAAAGGAATCCTCTACGGAGGGTATATGGCGGTTGCGGATGGTGTGCGACTCCTTGAATTTAACGCACGCTTCGGCGACCCCGAAGCACTCAACGTCCTCCCGCTCCTCGAGAGTGACTTTGTGACAATCTGTCAGGCGATGATCGAGGGGGAACTGACGGATGATCTCGTGCGATTTGCGCCGAAGGCGACTGTCTGCAAGTACATTACCCCTCACGGATACCCGGAGAACAAGGATCAGAGAGGGAAGGAAGTGGTGTTTCCGGAAGAGATCCCTGAGAACGCGCGGCTGTACTTTGGTGATATCTCCGAGGAGCACGATGGTCGACTCCTCCTCGGAGGATCGAGAACCGCTGGAATCGTTGGCATCGGAAAGACGGTCGCGGAGGCAGAGCTCATCGCCCAGAAGCTCTGCGAGGAGGTGCAAGGCCCAGTGCGGTTTCGCTCCGACATCGGGACGCACGCACTCATCGGGCAAACGATACGCACGATAAAACACCTGCGGCAGGCTGATCCCTGACAAAATAACTGCTCCCTGACCCCCTACCCCAACAAAGCCAAACAATTGACAGACAATTGACAGAGACAGCTTTATTTGATATAGTAACTATGACTCTATGGTCAAGCCATTTGGTCAGCAGGGAACAGGTTATGGGGAAGCGAGAAATGCCCTCGGCCGTATGGAGAGGGAGCTGGAAGTCGGAAGGATCACTCCAAAAAACGCCGCTGAGAAAGCCAATGAGTTACAGAAGATAGCGGATACCCTCGCGTATCACAACCAGCTTGAAGGGGTCTTAACCACCGTCCGTTCTATTCAAAAAAGGCTGGCTGCGCTCCTTAGAGGACAGAGGCTGCAGCAGCAATATGGAACTCTGTAAGACGTGGGAGACCGGAGGCAGATTCTGCTGGAGGAGGAGAACAGTAGGAGGTAGTAAACTGCACGCATGCAGCGGGATCTGACACGTATCCTCATTCCCTTCGTCTACTTCATCGCGGGGGCGACGACGCTTGCAGGAGTCGCGACAACCTTCTACTTCAAGGAAGACCTCGAGCTCTCGATTCCGCAGACGCAACTCCTCGGGGCCATTGCGATCATTCCCTGGAGCATTAAGCCGCTCTACGGTTTCCTCTCGGATGTTCAGCCGGTGTGGGGCCTTCGGCGCAAGCCCTACCTCTTCCTCTCGGGTCTGCTCGGAGCCGCCGGCTACTTCTCCATGGCGACGTGGGTCTCGGATTTTGCAGGAGCGTTTGCGGCGGTGTTCATCTCGGGAATGGGTTTTGCCCTCGCGGATGTCATCGTCGATGGGATCGTTGCGGAACAAAGCCGGACGCAGAAGGAGGCAGGAAGACTCCAGAGCATCTGCCGCGCAGCGCTGCTCATCGGGGCTCTCATCGTTTCGTATGCGTCGGGGATTCTCGTCGAGCTCATTGGCCCACGGAACGTCTTCCTCCTCACAGGATCTCTCCCGCTCCTCACAACACTCTTCGCACTGCTCGTTGCAGAGCAACCACACACGACTCTCACATTCTCTCTCCGCGAGACTTTCCACACCTTCCGCACTGCTCTCACGGTTCCCCTCCTCTTTGCCGCACTCTTCCTCTTCATCTGGCGTGCAACTCCCTCGAGCGGTGGTGCCTTCAGCTTCTTCTTGATCGATGAGCTCAAGTTCACACCAGAGTTCTTCGGGCGCCTCTCCGTTATGAGTCACATGATGGGCATCGTCGGCGTGCTGATCTTCCGAAAGTTTCTCCTCTCTCTGCCACTTCGCACGCTCTTCCTCTGGATCGTCATCCTCTCGGTTGTCCTCTCACTCCCGACGATGGGCCTCGTGTACGGATGGTACAAACTCCTTGGTGTGAGTCCCCAGTTCTTCGCGATGGCGGATACGCTGATCTCTGCGCCGCTTTCAGAGATTGGCTTCCTTCCACTCATGGTCCTGATCGCGCGGATCTGTCCAAAAGGGATTGAGGCAACAATGTTCGCCGCCCTTGCGAGCCTCGCGAATATCGGCCTCGCCATCAGTGACATGGGCGGTGCGCTGCTCTCGAGCATCTTCGACATCCGACAGGCTGCAGATCCCCTCGGTGCGAACTACCTCCACCTCGACAAGGTCATGTGGATTGCGATCCTCTCGAGCGTATTGCCGCTCCCGCTTCTCCGGTTTCTCCCCGAAACCCGCGTTGCCGAGGAAGTACACATCGAACCTACCCCCTCTGCGGAGGTACAATCGGCAGCCCCTCTCGAACCTGCAAAACAGGAAATCGCCTGACTCACCTCGATGAAGGGGTGTTAGGTTGCACAGAGGCGCTGCTCTGTGTCTTTTTCGCGGAGAGCCTCGATGAGGTCGCTCAGTTTTCCGTCTAAGAGCCCAGGGAGGTTACCGAAGTTGCGGTCGAGGCGGTGATCGGTGAGGCGGTCCTGAGGAAAGTTGTATGTCCGGATTTTTTCGCTCCGCTCAGCGGCCCCGATCTGCCAAGATCTAAGCTCGCCGCGCTCCTTCGCGCGGCGCTCTTTTTCTTCGGAGTAGAGCCGACTCCGGAGCATTCCCATTGCGAGCTCGCGGTTCCGATGCTGCGACCGCTCCGTCTGACACGCAACGACAGTTTCTGTCGGAATGTGTGTGATCCGCACCGCAGTCTCGACTTTGTTGACGTTCTGGCCGCCCGCTCCGCCACTCCGGAATGTATCGATGCGGAGATCTTCCGGGCGAATAGTGACATCAACTTCCTCCACCTCGGGGAGAATCGCGACCGTCGCCGTAGATGTGTGGATGCGCCCCTTCGCCTCTGTGGTGGGAATCCGCTGGACGCGGTGGACCCCGGACTCGTACTTCAGCTTCCCGTACACGCCGGCGCCTTCGATTCTGCATGCGGCCTCCTTCACTCCTCCTGCCTCGGCATCCGATGTACCGAGGAGCTCTGTTTTCCATCCCTTTGACTCCGCGTACTTGAGGTACATCCGGAGGAGCTCGCTCGCGAAGAGCGCCGCTTCCTCGCCCCCCGTACCCGCACGAACCTCGAGGATCACACTGCGATCGTCATCGGGGTCACGCGGTACAAGGTACGTGCGCATCTTCTGCTCAAGAGTTGGAAGGCGTGCACGCGCCGATGCCGCTTCTTCTTCCGCAAGTGCTTTGAGCTCGGGATCGTGCACACGCCGAGCTTCCTCGATAGCCTGCTGGCACCGCTCGTACTCACGAAGCAGTGCAATGAACGGCTCGAGCTCCTTTGAGCGCTTCCCAATGCGCGCGAGCTCCCTCGGATTCGCGAGGACCTGAGGATCCTGAAGCTTCTTTTGTAGATCCTCATACTCCGCCGCCAACGCACGCAGCTTCTCGATCATGCGGTATTAGTCGGACTGAGGCCGCTTCGGACCCCTTGACTCTAGCACATCGAAGAAGAAGCAGTGACGTCCAGCAGGGTGGTTCCAGGCAATGTCAAACGACTGATCGCGCTGGAACGTGAACGTCGCACAGAGTTCGAAGTGGGTCTCATCACGAACGAGGTACTCGTAGGGAGTGCCGGTCTGAGGGTCTTGGAGATGGATCTTCTTAAAACGTGCCTGTGCTGCCACTTCCCCAAGAGTCTTGGGAAGTGGCTTCTCGAGTTTCAGTGGTCTGGTTCGATCACCCCAGCGATCGCCGAACACGATCTGGGAAATCTCGCCATCGATTGCCTGAAGATTCTCGAAACGCCGCTCATCAAACTTCCTTAACCGCTCTGCTGCTGGCGTTCCGGCAAGGACAACTCCTGTTGCGAGTGAAGCTAGAACAATGATCACTGCGAAGGTGGCGAAGTTCTTATGGAGTTTTGGCGATCCAGTGTCGGGAGCACGAATCGAAAGGAAGTAGTATGAGAATGTTGCGAGAGAAACGACGAGCACAACGAGCACCTTCGAGAGGAACCGGGCAGTCAGTTCTCCCTCGAGGAGATAGAATATGAGCGTAATGACATCACCCATAAGCGCTGTCGCCGCAAGGAAGAGCGTCATGTACGTCAGCCACCGCCGCACTCCCGGCGCTCCGCGCTCAGGTTGAGATCGGATCTCTCGGACGAGCAAGGACGTCAACCATAGATACAGCGGAAACGCGACGATGAGGGCCGCCATCGACCGCCGCACCCCACTCCAGTTGTCATGCAGCCACAGTGGTGCATCGAACATAGGATCTGGGAAAGCGTGGTTGATGAACTCAAAGAGGAGCGTAATGATACCGAAGATGCTCGTCCCAAGGGCGGCAAAGGTTAGAAGATGCAGGAATGCATCGCGGGCTCCCCCGCGGTCGGGAGGAAGTGGCACGGGCATATCAAGGCCCTGCTCTGCGAGGGCCTCAGCGATGTCTTTCTCCTTCCACCCAGCCGAGAGGAGGAGCATGCGAATGGTGGCATGATCCATCCCTTTCGAACGGGCGTGGGCGATGAAGTTCTTCAGGGCATCCATCGGACGCGCTACAGTGTAGCACGATGCGCGTTCTCGTTGCCCTCTCCGGCGGCATTGATTCGAGCACCGTCGCACACCTGCTCCATGCGCAGGGGCATGAGCTCATCGGAGTCCGGTTCACGCTCTGGAGTGATCCCCTCGCGCCTCCCCTCGCGCAGGTGCTTCCGAGTAAGTGCTGCAACGCGCAGACCGCGGCGCGCGCGAAGTGGGTTGCGCAGACTCTCAGAATCCCCTACCACATTCTCGATCTTGAGGAGGAGTTTAAGCGTGCAGTCGTCGAGCCATTCCTCGAAGGATACCGACGGAATCTGACACCGAACCCCTGCATCGGCTGTAACCGGATGATCAAGTTCGGAAAACTTTTGGAACTTGCAGACGAACTTGGCTGCGAGAAGCTTGCGACGGGGCACTACGCGCGCGTTGCACGCGAACGTCTGCAGGATGGCACAGAGCGCTTTCTGCTCCTCGAAGCGGTCGACAAGAGTAAAGACCAGAGCTACTACCTCTACGGTTTGAGTCAGGAGCAACTCGCATGTGTGCTCTTCCCGCTCGGAACCATGTTCAAGCGAGAGGTCTACGCACTTGCACGCGCCTTCGGTATTCCCTTTGATCAGCACTATCGCGAAAGTCAGGACCTCTGCTTCTTCCCCGAGAAGACGCCACACGCCTTCCTCAAGCGGCACCTCCATGATGCACTTTCGGAGGGTGAGATCGTCCGCCGCGATGGAACCGTCGTGGGGAGTCATGAAGGATTACCGCTCTATACCGTTGGGCAACGCAAGGGGCTGAGAGTCGGAGGCCTCAGAGTTCCACTCGAGGTCGTTGCGAAGGATCCCGCACACAACCGACTCGTCGTCGAGGAGCGCGGAAAGGAACGGGCACAGGAAGTGCTGCTTCGTGAACTCCACTTCATCTCCTGGAAACCGCCGGTCGAGGAGCCATCGCCCTTCGACTGCCGGACGCGGTCTCTCTCTCCACGGCGAACAGGAACCCTCACGTACTGTGGAATGCGCGGACGCTTCCGATTCGCCAGCCCTCTCACTCCACAAGCACCCGGACAACACCTCGTGCTCTATAAAGGAGAGGAAGTCGTTGGCGGTGGCGTGATCTCCTCAGCGTGAAACCCGCGCCTTCGGACAGATTGTCTCCATTGTCTCCATTGATGCACTCAGCTATCATGAACTCCTTTTTCTTTTCCTGAAGCCATTTTTCTGCTACACTAGCATGATGCCAATGGCACGGAACTTCCGGGCGGCCTACGACGCAGAGGGGAATATCGTCCTCTTCCCGACTGCACCTACCCCGTGGAAGCCCGAAGGAGAGCCACAACCGAAGCAAGCCATTGCGCCCGAGGAGAAGAGCGCCCAAGACCTAAAGATAGTACAAGAACGCCTGCGAGCTCTCTTAAAGTTGACGCTCGAGGAAGGTTTTTGGCAGTACCGGACGAGCCTCGTCTCCAGCCGCGAACTTCTCTACGGCATCCTCCGGAGCAGCACGAATGCCATGAGGGGCATCTGGACATTCCTTGCCCAACCGGTCTGGATTCCGGGAAAACATCGCATCAAGCACATGAGCCGTGGGACACTCTTCCTCCTCGACACCGTGCGCTTCGGAGGAACCTTCGCAGGGATCTTCCTCCTTCTCTTCGTCACCCTGAACTTCCAGAGTTTCTTTGAGATCTTCCAAGCGAACCTTGATCCCGTGAAGATCGGTAGAAACCTGCTCGAGGCATCCCTCGATACAACGCTGAGTGACAAGCTCAAGCGCGTTCCAAGCCTCACCGAGGCCGGAACACCGGGAGTCCTCCTGAGCTTCCTCCCGGAAGTTGGTCCACCGGAGAATCGTCTGATCATTCCGAAGCTCAACCTGAACGTTCCGATCGTCATCCCCTCGTACACCTCCCTCCTCAAGGAAGACTGGACACAGTTTGAGGAAGACATTCAGGAGGCCCTCCAGTTCGGCGTCGTCCACTACCCCGGAACCGCGCGGCCAGGCCAAGCAGGCAATTTCTTCATCACCGGACACAGTTCGTACTACCCGTGGGCATACGGGAAGCACAAAACGGTCTTTGCGCGTCTTCCGCAACTCCAGATCGGTGACGAGTTCTGGGTCTACTACGGTGGCGACAAGCACCGCTACGTGATCCGAAAGAAGGAGGAAGTAAAACCCTCCGACATTTCCGTTCTCGATCAGCCGGTCGATGAGCGGGTTTCAACGCTCATGACCTGCACGCCGATCGGGACGACGCTCCGGCGCCTCATCCTCGTCGCTCAGGAAGTGGATCCTGAGACGGGAATCGCCCTGGCGGTTGGTGAGCGCACACGGGTGACCGCGGAGAACCTGCCGAAGCCCACAGTCATGGAATTACCGATATAATCTAGGAGCTCTCCCCTCCCTTAAAGGTGTCGCTCCAGCGTGGGACCCGCGAGACCCACGCTTCGCGACAATCGCTCTTTATCGCCGCTGTGGTGGAATGGTAGACACGGGGGACTTAAAATCCCCTGCCCTTGAAAAGGGGCGTGCTGGTTCAAGTCCAGCCGGCGGCACCATTCGACTTCGTCCGGCTTCACTTCGTTACGCCGAGACTACGCCGCGATTGGTAAAACATCCTAGGCTCGGCGTAGTCGCAGACGAAGGACGTACACAATTTGTGTACATTTTCGCCGTTCCTATTGACAGACTCGTAGAGGGAGTCCAAAAATCTCACGTATGGAAATGGAAATGGAAGCAGAACGAGAGCGGTCGACCACGCCGACGACAAAGGAGGTCAAGAAGGCACGATCAGAGAGGTTCAAAGATGCCATGGAGGCTGCTGGCAAAACTACTCGCGATCTTTTGGACGACATGGGGCTTGAAGGGCAGGAGAGGAGAAGAGTGGAAGATATCATAGCAAACATCAGGTCAGGGTTCAGAAACCTCAGTCCCGAGCTTGCAAAGCTATTCGTCCCCTACCTCAGAGGAGTCGATGCGGAGACACTCTTCGGGGAGCTAACCGATCGCGAGAGGAAGCTCTCCTCAACGGTCGAGAGCAAGCGGGAGAGGAAGAAGGCGCCACTCGCACCGGGACAAACCATGTTGGATGGGGTGATGACCGAGAGAAGAATATCGGCGAACGCCCTGGCTGGTCTCCTGGAGCAAAATACGAGCAAGAGATCAGAACTTGCCGTCCAGTTGGCGTCATGCCGCGCGGGAGAGGAAACCCTTCCGGACGGCATCCGCAGGAACATTGAGCGGATGCTCGAACTCCGGGACGGGTACCTCTCGAGGGAAGAAGAAGGTGAGGAAGCTCCCGCCCGTACGTTGGCGCCGAAGAAAGGCAAAAAATTCACAAGGAGGGTCGAACGGAAGGTTGAGAAGACGACAGAGCAGAGACCTACCCCTGAGGTCCCGACCGGCGTTCACTCTGGAACACGACAGCTGGAAGTGACGCCAGTGGAAGTCCAGACCCTCGACAATACTGTGCAGCTGCCAGCCACGCTCACCCCTACTAAGGGGGGATTCCTATTGCGCATCAGTGGCGAGATGCAACTGACGAAAGAGCAGCTCCTCGATCTCCTCCTCAGTCGCTCCACAACCTGACCCCCCTTGCAAACCTGGAAGACTCAGGCCTTTGTGGTCTGGACTTTTTTCGCGCCTATTAAATTTTTCAAGCACAAATCCCGCAACAGAACGCAAGGAACTCTCTCCCTCTCCCGATTTCCTTGCTGAGAGAAGGCTCGAGACTAGAATGTGGCAAACCCCTTAGGAATGCCCCTGGAAATCACCCTCGAAGAACCTGAAACGAACGACGTGCTGCCGAGCACTGCTGATGACCAAAAGGTCGAAACGGCGAGGGCGAGCCTCTTCGAGACCATCCGCGAAACGCTGCTCTCTCATCTCACTGCGCCCTCTGTGCAGGAAGCCCTCAAGCCCTTGCGAGGATCGCTCCTCACTGCCTCCATCGAAGAGCTCTGCAAAGGTATCCCCCTCCAAAAAGACCAGGCGGACGGTGATGCGAAACTCCTCACCGCACTCCTGGAACTCGCACGCCAGCAGCACGCACTCTTGCGGGCATGGCTCGATGAGACTGATGGGAAGAAATTTAAGATCCTGGGAAAGTTCCTCGAGGCCGCCGACAGGACGGGAAAAAACCTCGTCCCTCTCGCAAAGATTTTTGGTAGCCAAAGCTCAAATACACTGAAGCAAGCTCCCTCTCTGAGTGACGATCTGCGCAAGCACGGAAGCGAACACGCTGTCGTAGAGGCGATGGGTACCCAGGACCTCTGGGAAGCCTACAAAGCAGATCCCGAGAACACGCAGCTTCGCGATACCCTCACGCAGCATTACCTCCCCCTCGTCCGCTCTATCGCAGAGCAACTGAAAGTAAGACTCCCTCCAGAGGTCGACATCGGTGACCTGATCTCAGCGGGCTCCTTTGGTCTCATGGCCGCAATTGATGCCTTCGACCTCTCGCGCGGCGTGAAGTTCGAGACCTACTGTACCCCAAGGATCAGAGGAGCCATGCTCGACGAACTGCGGACAATGGACTGGGTACCACGGCGTGTCCGGGCAAAGGTAACAAACCTTGAGAAGAAGCAGAGTGCGCTTGCGGAGGAGCTCGGGAGACCCCCTCTACCTGAGGAAGTTGCAGAGCGTCTCGGCCTCTCTCTCAGAGAGTATGAGGTGCTCCTTCGGGAGACGAACGTGACGAAGCTTCTGAGCCTCTCCAAAACACTCTACGACACGGAAAGCTCCAAGGACATCCACGGGATCGACACACTTGTGGATCGGACTGCTTATGCACCAGAGAGCAGGATGGAGCGCCTAAGCACACTCGAGAAAATCCTCAGAGGGTGCAGCGTGCGAGAAAGGCTGCTCCTTGTCGGCTACTACTACGTTGGCCTGACGATGAAGCAAATCGGGCTACTCCTCGGCGTTAGTGAGAGCCGAATCTCCCTCATGCACTCTTACTTCATGGCCTCTAAGAGCAAGTTCCTCCCCCCTGCCATCGCGGATGAACTCCGCAGCACCGCAGAGAGCGGTGACCAAGATCGGGCAGAGGTCGATACGTTATTTACGAAGCTCTGCATTGAGATCGACTCCCCCTATGCCGTCCGATTCACGGAAGAAGGACCAATGCTCATTGGTGGCGGAGAGGTGGGAGAGGCAGAGTTCGTGAGGGAGGAGCGCCCCAACATGCCATTCCTCTACGAGGAAGACCCACTCTTTCGAGGGAAAGACGAAGTTGTAGATCTCGATACTGTCGCTCTAGAGCTTCTAAGCGAGCGGCAGAGACGGAACGAGGGAGTGAAAGTACATCAGAGATTTGAGCGTCTCTTCCGTGATCCCTCTGAGAACGGTCACAAAGAGGGAGGCAGCACGGTGCGTCCGTGGCTTCAGACATGGAAAGAACCTCAGACGCACCGGATGCATTCCCTCCTCCTCGATTTACAGAAGGAAAAGAGGTTCTTCGTAGCTCAAGACAAGGAGATTACGAGGGAACTTGAGAGAGATGGCATCGGAGAGAAGGACAAAAAGCGGATCGTGCGAGACCTGACAAAGAGAACGTACACCGATGCCTGCCGGATGCTCCGTGATCGGATACGCGAGCTCGATACCCTCCCCGAACATTCGGGGAGAGTCTTCCAACGGCCGAATGGATACTTCAAGGCCAAGGAATTCGAGCGCCTGCTCACCCCGAACCTCAAACTGATCCTCCGCGCATGCTTCGCACACGCACAGAAACCCCAGCAGGATCGGCTGCTCCTCGACATCGGAGCGTGGGATGGAAGGGTGACGGCCTCCCTGAGGGAGTTCTTCGGCTCGACGATCGCAGTCGAACCGCATCCGGATCGCTTCAGGCAACTTGCGAAACGGGAATCCGATCATTTCTCCGCCGTGAATGCCACGATCGAGGAGCTGATGGAGGACCCGAATGCCTTGCAGACGAAACCGGATGTCATCCTCATGAGTCACCTCCTCTATCACCTCCGGACTCCAATTGATGAGGACGTTGATCTCCAGGCACTCCTTTGGGCGAGGGAGCAGCTCGCTCCCGGCGGCATCCTCATCATCATCCTCAACGATACCAACCCTCGCCCTGGGACACGGGCGCACTTCAGAAGAACCGTCAGAAGGGGGGAGAAGAACCAGAACCCCCAGCAGTACGTGGAGTTTTTGAGGCAACGGAACTCCCTCGTCCAGGTCATGCACCCGATCCTTCGATTCGAAGCTCGTACACCAGAAGGGAAGGATGCACTGCAGGATATCATGCAGTGGATGCTTCCGCCGGAAGTCCGCTGGCTCGAACCCAGGATTGACGAGTACCGTACGAAGTACACCCAAAACAGCGACGGCCAAGAAGCCTTCGAGCACGCCCTCGCCATCATCGTCGCTCACCGTGATCCTTCCGCATCCCCACTCCAAACAACGCACCTGCTATGATAAATTCCTCCTCATGTCGATCCTTTCTCCCCCCTCCTCCTCCACTATCGAGCGCACAGTTCTTACACATGCGCTCACTCCAGCCATACAGGAAGCAGTGGCTACCATCGAGGAGCAGCTCCCCAAGGATCTGTATGGGGAAGTCCTCGCTCTCCTCCGACCAGAGGAGGCGGAGGACCCCTTGGCAAGACCTCTCCGGATAGGGCTCGCTCTCCTTCGAAACCGAGAGCGATTTCAAAAGGCAGTCTTAGACGCAGCGGACGGAAAGGAATTCCAGCGCCAGTGTATGCTCCTCCGGGCGGCAAGAGTCGCCGAAGAAGCACTGACCAAAGCCGCAGGTGTCGTAGAGGAAGTGACGGCCGAGGAAGAGGAGGAGCCACCCCTCGATGAGGCTGCCCTCAATGCCACCCCCGAGGAACTGCCAAAGGAGGACGGAGAGAGAAAGCTTATCACTCTCTACTTTAGGGAAGCGCTCAATACACCTCCCCTTAGTAAGGAAGAGGAACTTGCTCTCGCACGGGAGGTCCAAGCAGAGCGCAGAGCCTTCCGATGGGAAATCCTCGGGAATCCTCTTGCACAAGGAAAAGCACTTGATGTGTATAGACGTATTGCTGCTGAGGAGAAGTACTACTCCCTGAACCGGTATATCGATTTGCGCCACGGAGAGACACTAGCAGAGGTCGATGGGCGGCTGCGCAAGAACCTCCCGGAGATCGAGCGCCTCTTTGAGGGAAACGCAGAGGCCTCCGACATCCTCACTCTCATGGAAGAAGTTCCACTCAAAGATCACTGGATCACTTCCTTTCAAGGGGAACTCGAGGAAGTTGCGCCTAGCGACAGTGGAGATGGCAAGGAAGCAGGGGAAACTTGTGATGCTCTGAGACAGTGCCTTGCTTCTGCGCACGAACACCGGAAAAGGTGGGAGAGTCTGAGAGGACAGATGGCAAAAGCAAACCTGCGGCTCGTCGTCTTCATTGCAAAGAAGTACCGCAATCGGGGGCTCCCATTCCTCGACCTCATCCAGCAGGGGAACATAGGCTTGCTGCGCGCGATTGACAAGTTCGAGCAAGAATTAGGCTTCAAGCTGAGTACCTACGCAACGTGGTGGATCCGCCAGGCGATCACGCGCGCGATCGCCGATCAGGCGCGGACGATCCGTATTCCAGTACATATAACCGATTCCCTCCACGACGTTCGGAAAATCCTGAGAGTGTACCGTGACAAGCATGGCACACAGGCGACTCCCACCCCTACCCTGATCGCCGATGTACTCGGCATCACACCCCCCACGGCTAAGGCCTGTCTTTCCATTCTTGAACATCACACAGTGAGCCTTGATAAGGAGCTCTGCCCCGGGAAGGGGAAGGAGGAGCCGCTGAAGACACTCCTTGAGGACAGAGGTCAAGGACCCGTCAACGAAGCACAGAGTCGCGAGCTCCAGGAAGCGATCGGGGAAGCTCTTCGCTCGCTCACAGAGCGCGACAAGAAAATTATCACAATACGGTTTGATCTTGGCGACGGAGGAAAGCGCGGCCTCTCTTTCACCCTTAAGGAAGTAGGCAGAGCCTATGGGGTTACGGGGGAGGGGATCCGGCAGATCGAAGAGGAGGCCCTCGCAAAACTCGCGAACGTCGCGCATCCCCAGAGACAGGCGCTCGGACGGGTCGCGAGGGATCTCCTCGACCTTGATATCTCTCTCCCACAGAGGGAGGAGATCTCAGGTGATCTAAGGCTCAACCTGAGCACCACGGAAGTGGGGCTCTCCCCCCGAGTAGTGAATCCACTCGAGAGAGAGGGGATCTACACAGTGAGAGATCTCTTCGAAAAGGGGATGGGCCTCCTCATTATTCCAAATGTTGGTGAGGTCAGTATGCGAGAAATCTGCGAGGCACTGCAGAAACTTGACTTTTCGCGTGAGCTCATCGCTGAGGTATTTGGAGTGGAGTTCCCCGCTCCTTCTCTCTCTCCGCACCTCCTTTCTTTGCCCAAGATCGAGCGCATACAAACTCCCGAGAGAGTACCACCCTCTCCGCCCGAGAGGGTCTCATACCACAAGGGGGTCACTGTGATCATTGATCTTGACCCACAGTTTCAGGGCAAAGCGCCACTCGATCTCACCGCTGGACTTCAGGACGTCCACAGGAGCAGGATCATGACGAAGGGAAAGACCGTACCGCTCAGCTTCCCCACTGGTGACGACGAGGAGTCCCCCCTCAAGTACGCGCGGGACCTTGGGAATGGATCTGAACTTCCACGGTGGGTGCGGGAGTTCCAGGGAGAAGCTACTGCAACAAGGCTCCACTCGCTCCTCCTCGACCTAAAGGGGACCCCGCAACAGAGACACCGGAAGAAAGTCGAAGATTTTTTTCTGAAGGAGGGAAAATCGCAGAAGCGAGCCCAGAAGCTCACTCGAGACATCCTTGGCGACACGGCCTCAGAAGACGTGCTCCGGGAGTGGATCCGCCGCCAGGATCTCTTCCCAGAGACGCCGGGGAGGTTCGTGAGGGACGCGGAATTCTTCCGTGGGATGGAGCGGGATGAATGTGTCCGCCCTAACCTCCGGGCGATCATCAGAGAATACTTCCCTGGTGCTCCTCGGGACTGCATTCTCCTTGATGTCGGTGCTTCTACAGGAGAACTGACAAAGGGCATCAAGGACCTCTTTAGTGAGGTCAACGCCGTCGAGCCGAAAGCCAGTAGTTACTTCATCCTCCGAAAACAGGAATCCCCGACCTTCCATACCCAGAACTGCAAGATCCAGGATCTCATGCAGCGGGGTTTCTCATATAGAGCAGATGTGATACTGCTCAGCCACATGCTCTACTTCCTCGGCTTCGAGAAGGATGAACGAGTACTCCTCTGGGCACTCAAGACCTTGCGTCCCGGCGGGATCGCGGTTGTCGTGATGAACGACATGAATCCTGAGCCCGGTACCCGCGCACACCTCCGAAAAACTCTCAGCGTTCGTGAGAGGAATGATAACCCTCACCGCTTCAGTGTGTACCTCGCCGGACGCGGATTCCCTGTCGACATCGTCCATGCGCGGCTGCGTCTCACTGCAAAGAGCCCTGAGGGGAAACAGGCCCTCCGCGATATCATGCGCTTCCACCTTCCAGATGAAGCACGCCATGAAGCCCCAGAGCACCTCGACGACTACATCGCGCAGCATGTTGCGAATAGAGGCGAAGACGGTGTCCATGCGTACGACCACCACATGTACATCCTCGTCGCACACCAAACGGACCATGCACAGGGCTTCGATACGTCACTCGAGGAGCTCGAGAGTGGCAGACATCAGCACACCCGCCACCTCGGCTTGTTTCCACTCGCAACGAATCTGAGTACCGATCAGAGACAGGAACAGCAGGCAGCGTACAGTCATGAGGAGAGCTGTGGTATAATGATCTGATTGATCGAAATCCAATTCAGGAGAGAGTGGCCGTTTATCGCTGTGAGGCGCGAGACGTTTGCTTCGCGCTCGATCGGCTGGATCGCGCTGAGTGTGATGATCCTCGCGAGCTCAACACACAACTCCTTCTCGAAAGCACTGACGGAGGCGCTCTCCCCCCTCTCGATCGTGTTCCTCAGCGAGTTCCTCACCGCCTTCTTCATCTTCCTCTCCTTCGGCACGCTTCCGACAATCCGCACACTCCTGCACGTGCATCAAAAGGAGATAGCGCCACTCCTGCTCTTCGGCATCCTGAATGGAATCATCGCTCCCTTCTTCCTCTTCACTGGCCTACAGTACACCACAGCAGTGAACGGAGAGCTCTTCGGACGGTGGGAAGTGATCGCATTTATATTCTTTGGGTACTTCCTCCTTGGCGAGCGGCACTTCACACGGACACACCTCCTCGCAGGGATCATCATCGCCCTCGGCATCCTGACAGTCACACTGGAGGGATTTCAGAAGTCATTTTCCTTTCACATTGGTGACCTCCTCATTGTCCTCGCTATGAGCGTCTACGCCTGTGGGGCGACAGTCTTCAAACGCTTCCTGAGCCGCGTCCAACCACAGGTCGCCATTGTCGGTCGGTCGCTCATCGCGATGATGGCCTTCTTCCTCCTTTCACCATTTCACCAGCACCCTTTGCTTGCAGAACTCCGGCTGTTTCCATTCGAGCTCCTTCCGGTTCTCATCGGCTTCGGTGCCATCTCGCGCTTCCTCCATCTCCTCAGCTTCTACGAGGCAATTGAGCATTTGCCCGTATCGACGGTCTCCCTCGTATCCACTCTCAACATCGTCGGGGGTGTGACGTTCGCGCACCTGTACCTGGGGGAGAGCGTCCTTTGGTACCACTTCACTGGTGGTGCGCTCATCGTCCTTGGGACGCTCAGTCTCGAGCTCCTTGGTGTGCACCCCACTCCTGAGCATCACGAGAGACACATTCAACAGCACCACCGCCATCACCTATAAATAGCGAACCATCCTTTCCTTAATTGTGTCGCTTCAGCGCTGGGACCCACCTTCGGCACCCAGCGCTTCGCGACGAGATTATAAAAGGGGCCCTTTCGGGCCCCTTCTCTTAGCGACGACTACTCTTCTTCTTCGCTTTCTTAGCTTTCTTAGCTTTCTTAGCTTTCTTCACCTTCTTCTTCTTCACCTCCTTCTTCTTGGCAGGAGGAGGTGGAGCAATCCCTCCGCCTCCGCCACCACGGCTGCGGCTGCTCCCTCCACCGCTTCCACCAGAGGTTGTGGAACCACCACCGACCGGAGTGAGGAGAGTGGTATCGGTGTTGGATTTGCCATCTTCAGCATCGGTGAAGGTTGCCGTCACGGTCGCATCTGCAGTCGTCTCGAAGGTGCCATTGCTTGAGGTCGGCGAAGCGTTCTTTGTGACGATCGAGCCACGGAAGATCCCGGAGGTGCTGGTCGTCTCTGTGAGCGTCACGCTCTCCGAATCACCGCTCGTCACACTGAGCGTGACAGAGACTGTATCCGCTGCCGTTCCATCCTCGTTCTCATCGGTGTCTGTCAACGTCACGAAGATCGTGTCCGCCGTCTTGAACTCGTTCACGGGAGCATAGGTGCTATCCCCCATGCTGAAGAGAGAACCCGTGTGGACGAGTTTGCCGGTGTTCTGCCGGATCCTCCCGCTGTTACTGATCGTCGCGCCGGTTGCGAAGAGCGTTCCCGTCCCGTGGGTGAGGACGGTACTCGAGTTCACTGTCAAGCTTGCACGTACGACTTGGTTACTGCGGAGGTACACACCGCTGCCGGCAGCGATCACGACCGCGATGCTCTGTCCACCGTTCGTATCCCAGTTCTGACTGATCCCGTTGAACCGCAACGTCGAGGAGCCGGACATGGTGACCGTTGAACCGGCACCTGCGGAAATGCTCCCAGAGAGGGAAACATTCGAGTTTGTACTGAAGCTCGCGTTCGAGTTACCCGCAACACTGATGCTTCCACTGACCACGAGCGGGGCCGACTCCGAGGCAAGGTCAAAATTACCTTGCGTGACCGTGAGTCTCCGGATCTTCAGCGTCGCTCCACTCGCAATCACATCGTCGTTCGTCCCTGTCCCGATGTTATTGACCGTGATCCCCGAGAAGCTGCCCCCTCCGACGTTGACGTTCGGGAGAGACTTCACGTCAAGATCCGACCCGCTGTAGAAAAACGTCTGATCACGCCACCCCTCGAAAACGAGGGTACCCGAGTACTTAAACCGCGCCAGCCCCGTGATCGTGAGGCCTCCGGAGAGCTGGATCGTGTGATCGGCGAACTCGTTTAAGAGACGACCTCCTGTCATCGTGAGGCTTCCGGAGATCGCGAGGGTCTGCCCCCGGCTTCCGAAGATGATCCGTCCGCTCCCGATCCGTAAGCCCCCCGATCCGATCACGAGCGATGCCGTACCGACGTTCAGGGTTCCTGTGAAGGTCGTCGCGAGCACGAGCTTCTCGGCGTTAATCGTCGCCGCGCGGAGGTTGATCGTCCCAGTGTTCCCCCTGATGGTGAAGTTCCGAGAGTCGAGGACGACCGTGTCGTCCACGCCAGGGACGGAGGACCCTGTCGCACCGGTCGGGGTTGCCGCCCAGTTAGCGCTGTAGTTCCAGTCGTTATTCGACTCCTTATCTCCTCGCCAGTACCGCTCGGCGGCGAGCGCAATATCTGGGGCAATAAGGAAAAAGATCATGGAAATACTGAGCAACGTCCGCACGCTCTCCCAAAGGGTGGCGGACTTTTTTATGGGACGACCTGTTTCCATAACATGAGGGGGAAAGGTGTCAGACAGTGACACAGGAGATATTTATAGATTTTTAGCATTTTTCGCTCATTCTCCTCAACCATCTCCTCTTTTCACTTCTGCAAATTTATATCCCCATCATAAAAGTCCCTCGCGCAAAGTATTCTCAGGCGATATTCCTCACTTCGCGTACAGCTGCAGTGCCAGTGTCAGAATTTTCGCGACCTCGGCACGGTTCACGGGAGACGCTGGTTTGAATTCACCAGTGAGACGGCTTCCATCGGGGTTCATGTGACCACTGACAATCCCCGCGCGTGCCGCGGTTTCGATCGCGGAGGCAAACTGCACCGATGCAGAGACATCGGAAAAGATCCTGCCCGTTCCCGAGAGCGGCTTGAGGGAGACCTGAAATGCTTGAAGGACCGTGACAATGACTTCGTTGCGCAGTGCCGGTCGCAAGACATCCACGACCGCATCACTGTAGATCGCCCACCCCTGCCCTTCCGCACACGCGATGTACGGTGCTGACCACCGCCCCGCTGCCGTGGAATTGCGCGGCTCCCCTCCACAGAGGGCAAGGTCAAGTCCACTCGCTTCAACCGCCATCTTCGCGAGCTCCTCGATGAGGACAGGATTCCCGGGACCAAAGGCGCCGACCGGTTTCGAAGCGGCATCGCGATATCCGGAAACGATTCCCCGCGTTGCGGCGTATCGCACGTAGGGCGCGTACCACGCTCGGAGCGGTACATCCCACAGGATGACAGTCGTCCCCGCTTCCTGGAAGAACACGTGGGTGATGCTCGCCGCACGCTCGTCCTCTCCCTGCGCAGGCTCTGGGAAAAGCTCCTTACTCAATGCGCGCTCGCGCTGCTGCGCCTCGAGGAGAGTATCTTCTCGATCGTCCTCGAGGAGCCCTTCAACCCGCCCGACATCTTCCTCTAAGAGATCAATAGGCGGCTCCGCCGCGAGGACCGGGAGAGAGAGGAAGGAGGAGAGGAAGAGGAGGAATGCGAAAGGAAGCACAGAAGATAGTGTATAGCGTATTGCTTTGAGAGAGGGGTTCCTTTACCCTGCGCCGGACATGGTCGCACGAAAGGCCAAGGGCACCCCAATGCCCCGAAAGGGCAGGGGGGCAAGTTTTTCCGAGCAACCTTTTTCTAACAGAGCGCGAGGAACGATTCTCCTTTTGGGATCAGGAGCACTGAAGATTGGAGAGGCCGGTGAGTTCGACTACTCGGGAAGCCAGGCGATCAAGGCCTTCAAGGAAGAAGGGAAGCGCATCATCCTCGTTAATCCCAACATCGCGACGTACCAGACGAGCTACCAACTCGCCGATGGCGTCTACTTCGTTCCCGTCACTCCCCCCTTCGTCGAAAAGGTCTGTGCCGCCGAGCACCCCGATGCGATCGCACTGAGCTTCGGGGGACAGACGGCGCTCAACTGCGGTCTTGAGCTTTGGGATCAGGGGACTCTCGAGAAATTCGGCATGGGCGTCCTCGGGACCCCGATCGAGAGCATCCGGAAGACCGAAGATCGTGCACTCTTCAAAGCCGAGCTTGAGTCGATTGGAATCGCCGTGCCACGGTCGAAGTCCGCCGAGAAGGCATCGGATGCCCTGAGGGCTGCCGAGGACATTGGGTACCCCGTGATCGTCCGCGGTGCATTCGCTCTCGGTGGAAAGGGCAGCGGCCGTGCACACAACGAGAAGGAACTCCAGGAGATTCTCAAGGTCGCCTTCGTCGAGTCACCACAGGTCCTCATTGAGGAGGACCTCAGCGGGTGGAAGGAGATCGAGTATGAGGTGGTACGGGACCACCTTGATAACTGCATCACGGTCTGCAACATGGAGAACGTTGACCCGATGGGGATCCACACGGGTGAGTCGATCGTCATCGCGCCGAGTCAGACGCTCGATAACACCGAGTACCACCTCCTGCGTTCGGTTTCGCTCCGCGTCATTCGCCACTTCCAGATCATCGGAGAGTGCAACATCCAGTTCGCGCTCGATCCCCGCTCGCGCGCGTACCGCGTCATCGAGGTCAACGCACGCCTCTCACGCAGTTCCGCGCTCGCCTCGAAGGCAACGGGCTATCCCCTCGCCTTCATCGCCGCGAAACTCGCGCTCGGGTTCTCTCTTCCAGAACTCACGAACGCGATCACACGCGTCACCTGCGCGGACTTCGAACCCGCACTCGATTACGTCGCCGTGAAGATTCCCCGCTGGGACCTCCAGAAGTTTCGGCATGTGAGCGACCAAGTGACGAGCGAGATGAAGTCCGTCGGGGAGGTGATGGCACTCGGGCGGACATTCGAGGAGGCACTGCAGAAAGCCATCCGAATGCTCAACATCGGCGCAGAGGGGCTCTACCCGAATCCCTTCCACTTCGCGGATCTCAATCGCGAAGTGAAGCGGCCAACACCGCGCCGCCTCTTTGCGATCGCGCAGGCGCTCGAGGGAGCATGGACGGTCGAAGAAGTGAGCATCGCTACCGGAATCGACCGCTGGTTTCTCGAACGCATCGAGCACTGCCTGTATCTCGTAAAGGAACTCATGCAGACAAAAGCC
>Ga0213870_1000308_pt1 | contig 24674 bp, 23 predicted proteins | sample WICALVC2017_Meta_FD_160119 | JGI IMG/M metagenome (GOLD analysis project Ga0213870, IMG submission 160119) | Freshwater microbial communities from subterranean cave lake in Wind Cave National Park, South Dakota, United States - WICALVC2017 | ecosystem: Environmental > Aquatic > Deep subsurface >... | reverse complement strand
CCAAATACTTCCCCCAAAGTATCTATAGTCCAAGTTTTTTGGTCTGTTCCAACATCTGTTTCATTAAACTGAATTGTGGGACCAGTAGAAGATAGGGAAAGTAGAGCGGTTGGATCCGTCGTCCCGATGCCGACGTTGCCGGCATTATCTATACGCATTCTCTCGGTAAGCGTGGTTGTGCTACTAGTGTAGAACGCCAAACGTCCCCTATTGTCTGAAAGTTGCTCGGAAGTTCCATTAATTCGTGCATAAGTTACAGAGCCCGCCGAATTTGACCAGTCCAATGTTGTTGAGCCGGCGTCTGGAACACCTAGGGTTAATCTACTTGTTGGTGCTGTTGCCCAGATGCCGACGTTGCCGCCTTGTTCTATTATCAGTGCAGGATTAGTTCCTGTATAGAAGCTGTAAGCATCTACTGTTCCGCTGGCATCACTAACATTGAATACAAAACTTGGAGAAGCCTGCGGGTCTCTTTTGTCTTCAAACCTGAATGTTCCGCCTGCATCTGAAAAGCCAGTTGAATAAGCGCCAAACGCAGGGCTGGTGCCGGCAGTGACAGCAGTGTTATTCCATAAGAACTCTCCACCACTTACATGTAACCGCGCGTTCGGACTCGTCGTCCCGATGCCGACGTTGCCTGTTCCCTGGAGCGTCACGGTATAGCCTGCGCCTCCAGCCTTCGTACTGCTGTAGAACCCAATCTCGTTTCCTGACCCGCCGATACTGTTGAAATTGACGTGCCACCATCCGTTGCCGTTCTCGGAAATGATCGTATTGGGACTCGACCCACTCCCGGCATTCCACAGTCCCACGACTGCCCGACTCGCGTCTTCAATTTGCAGTCCCTTTCCAACGGAAGAAGTCCGTGTCAACGGAGTCGCAGTCCCGATGCCGACGTTGCCGTTCTCTTTAACAATAAACATCGGTGCGGTATTTGCAGAATTCATGATTGCAAAATCATCTCCAGAACCGCCGCGTAACGCCAAGCTGCCAAAATTCATCCCAGTCGTGACATCATCAATTACAAATGTCCATTGAGTGGCGTCTAAACCATCAGTCCGATTTAAGGTAAATAAACCAGAATTAACTTGTGCGTTTTGCGATACTGTCAACAACGCACTAGGTGTCCTGGTCCCGATGCCGACGTTTCTATTCTTATCAATTATAAACACATTCCCATCGCCTACGGCCGTGGAAGACACCATGAACCAGCCGTTGGTTACTGCTGCTGAGTCATTGGCTATTTCCAATAAAGCTTCTGGTGAGCTATCACCAATCCCGACGTTGCCGACATCATTGTTGATGACGAGCGCGCCAGTTAAACTGCAGCATGTTCCGTAACCGATGTTAACAGTGCCACCACTTTCGATTGTCATTCTTTCAGCAGCAGGTGTGCCTGTTGCGAATACGATGCGCCCTACGCTGTCTGACGTCCTGGGCTGTATTATTAAATTACCGTTATTCGAAAAGGCAAGCCCGGAGCCTCCTGATAAGCTTTGATATATCAGAGGAAAATCACCACCGGCAAAGGTAGTTCTCGGCTGGGGAAATTGAATGCCCTGAGTGCTCGACCCAAAACGTACGGTTCCAACAACGTCTAACGTAGTTGAAGGCCCCGCCGTCCCGATGCCGACGTTGCCTGCATTATCTATTACAAATGGTGTTGTGTCTCCTGCAGAATCTTCAACGACAAAGCTGTCCCCAGTGCCTAAATTAGTGATGTTGACCGCATCTGTTGATGAGCTCGATACTGTGGCTGCCTGCAATAATGCCTGCGGTGTGGTGGTGTTGATGCCGACGTTGCCGCCGTTCTCAATTCGCATCCGCTCGACATTATTGGTAAAAACCTTTATGTGCCCACCGACCTGCGTACCGAACTCTATCGAGTCGTCTGTTCCTGGGTTAACCGAGCGCAAGAAAGCGACAGTAGCGGCGGCGGATGAACTAAGAGTGATTCCTCCTCTACCAGCGGCTCCGCGTACATCAAGAACACTTGCAGGACTCGTCGTCCCGATGCCGACGTTGTTTACTAGGAAATAGGAGGCGCCATTTGAGTCTAGGTTTACGTTAATTGCACCCGCGTCAGTTGCTAACCGTAATCTGGAGCCTCCGGCGAGGCTGCTGACACTGAAGATGCCTGCTCCTGCGGTGTTTCGTCCTGTAATTAGTTCGTTTCCAGTGTTGCCGGCTTGGATGCTAACTGCATCACCTGTACTACCTCCCCGCACATCAAGCTTTCCTAAAGTAGGACTCGCCGTACCGATGCCGACGTTGCCTGATGAATCAAATGAAATGTCTGGACTTGTCTGCCCAGCTCGACCTATATAGAACTTTGTCCCAGCAGTGTAAAGTAAACCTTGGTCACCGGAAATGCCACTCCAAAGATTACCACCTTCGTCCAATTCTATTGAGCGTGTAGAAGAGGTGTTAATTCTAATCCCACCACCAACAATATGTAGCTTTTTTGTAGGACTCGTCGTCCCGATGCCGACCCTTTCCAAAGTTCCGTTAACAAACAGGACAGGATTAGTGCCGTTGCTTATGTTGAGCATGGCATTATTGTTCGAGCCGCTTATGTGCAGCAGTGATGAGGGTGATGCAGTCCCGATGCCGACGTTGCCGGCGCTATCAATGCGCATCCGTTCGACGTTTGCACCAGTCCAGAAACTGAGAAAATCAACTGACATTCCCGTCCGGTCGGCCAGGATGAGATTGTTGTTGGTGGTTAAGCCATCATTGTACGCTCCGATCGCAAAGCGACCATCGTTGAGGTTGCGGACGCCCCAAACTTTTTCATCTGTTAATGCGCCGGTTCCTCGCAAAGCAATAATAAAATCAGCATTCTTCGCCACTTCCAATGGAGCTCCCGGACTCGCCGTCCCGATGCCGACGTTATCTGTACTGGTACTTAATCTAACTGTAGTCCCGTCATCTGTCCATCCTGAAGCAACCAAAGCACTACCGCCTGAAAAAACAGTTCCTGTTGCATTTATATCTCCTACCACATCTAATTTTTTAACTGGACTCGTCGTCCCGATGCCGACGTTGCCTGTGGAGTCAATCGTCATCCTTAGCGCGTCGTTCGCAAGATTGGCGAGATGAAGCTTTGTCCGATAGGTAATAAGAGCTTCTCCTGCGGCTGACCCTGTTATAAACTGGTTTGCGCTTGCCGCCATTACGAAGTCAGCCTGAGAAGTGGCCCCATTTAATAACCTAACCGCCGCATTCCTTGCTGGAGATGCAGTCTGACCTTCAATCTGGACGTAGTTATTTGAAGATGCGTTGAGATGGAGTGCAGAACCCGGGATCGTCGTCCCGATGCCGACGTTGCCGTCGCTTTTAACAAAGAAGTCAGCTGAAGAAAGGTCAGTACCTCCAGCATTCACAGCAAAGCCATCAGCAGAGTAATCAAGACCAAACGTTGCATTTCTTGGCGCCTCATTTTGATCCCCACCAGCATGAATGTAAGCATCAATACTTGAATCCGACGTAATTTTGACGGCAGCTGTAGTAGTATCATCTACATGCAATTTGGCTCCCGGCCCCGTCGTCCCGATGCCGACGTTGCCGGCGTTATCAATTATGAACGGTGTTGTATCCCCTGCCGAGTCTTCAACGACAAAGCTGTCCCCGGTGCCGAGATTGGTGATATTCACTGCGTCTGTTGATGAGCTCGATACTGTGGCTGCCTGCAGCAATGCCTGCGGTGTGGTGGTGTTGATGCCGACGAGTCCGGTGGAAGTAAACGTCATAGCATTTGTCCATGTGATTGCGGTGCCTGCTGTGCCTGATGGGGCGGTTTTAATTCTTAGGGTATTACCGCCTCCATCCAAGAAAGAGATTGCGAAGGCAACGTCTGCGCCTAGATACCTTTGAGTACCATTTTGGTATACATTCTCGGCAACAACGAAATTATTGTCACCAGCGGCAGCCTCCATAAAAAGCGAACCCGCATTGCCATCACCAATTTGGAAAGCGGTCCTAGCCCAACCTGGGTCGCTCGTCATTGCACCAAGGAAAATCTGAGAATCAACAGCCGTCCCTACGTGTAATCTTGCAGAAGGACTCGTCGTCCCGATGCCGACCCTATTATTAGTAGCATCTACATGGAAAGTGCTGTCAGCAGTATCAACTGTCAGGTTGCTTGTGATGTTTGTTGTGCCTACCACATTTAAAGTATGCGTAGGTGCTGTAGTCCCGATGCCGACGTTGCCGCCTGGCAGTAAAGTCAGGATAGTGCTTTGTACTGCGCCTGCATCGGTAAATGAGCGAAACCTTAATGAGCCGGATAAAGTAGACATTTGAAATACCTTGGCATCAACTGCTTCGTTTTGGTCGTTGAACAATATCTGGGTCTGTGTACCGCCATCAAGGACAATAGATGACAATGTTGAATCGTCAAGACTTACTACCTTGCCACCTGAGCCTACCGCAACACCATTTAAAACTAAGTCCGGACTCGTCGTCCCGATGCCGACGTTGCCTGCGCTTGTGATTCTCATCCGCTCCGTATTTGTGCTATCCAAAGACGTATAGAACCTTAATGTGCTGTCGGCTGATGCCGCAGTACCGGCATAAGTCCCGCTACCATCTCTTCCTGCACTAATTTTTCCTGCATTAAAACTAGAGTTAAAATGTATAAAGTTTATAGACGCTTCTGATAATGGCCATCCGCCTCCAGCTTCGTTTCTAACAGTGATTCCTACATCACCATTATTTAAATTTGCATTTACATCCAGTTTAGATAGAGGGCTCGTCGTCCCGATGCCGACGTTGCCTTGAATTATTGCCCCGTCTGTAGGAGGAGTTACACCACCAGCAGCATAAGTAGAACCGACAGCGATTCCTCCGGCAGTACCTGATAAATATAACGTATCTTTGGTTGAGGCTGTTTTGAAACCAAGATCATTTGTGGAAACTATACCTGGGTTACCGCCAGATGTGCTAAATTTTAACCAACCAGTAGTGCTATCGCCTTTAATTTCCAACTTACTTCCCGGCCCCGTCGTCCCGATGCCGACGTTGCCTCCAATATAAGCGTTATTAGTGACATTAAGATTCGAGAAGTTCCCCCAGCCAGATGCAGCCACAAAATTAGGACCGTACAATGAATTGCTCACGTTGATGTTGCTGGCGTTCACCCAATTCGATGAGATTATCCCTCCGTTGACAAGGCGCATGCTTTGTATTAATGACACACCACTATTATCACCACTGGCGATGTAAAAGTTTAGGGAGCTTGCCTCCGAGCCGTTGGTGGCTGTGGTCAGATTAGCTGCGATCAAGGAAACATTCTCCATATTGCCGAGGGTGTCTTCTGATCTGAACAATATACCGCCGGCGATGTTGGCTGTTCCGTTGGTCGCGTTGGAAATGAAGTGGTCTATTGTTAGAACTTCTGTCAGTGCTCCGATGTTGGTGTCATTGGCTACTATTTCCAGTTTTGTTAATGGTGTTGTGGTCCCGATGCCGACGTTGCCGCCGGTTGGATTGATAGCCCGCACCCGCAGGTCTCGGATCTGCCCAATAACCCCGCTGTTGATTTCAAGGATGTCAGCGGCATTGCGAGCAATAGCCACGTCCGCACCGACGCCGCCTGGTGTCCCAGAGGAAAAGCCTAAATAGATTCCGTTACCTACGACGATTTGATCGTTTAAGAAGCCAGCTACTATAGTTCCTCCCCCTACGAGACCGACCATGTTGGCAGTAGCGGTACGTGTGAGGCCAGTATCAGAATCGCCGGTGAAACTATAACTTGGTAAAGCAGCAGAGCCCAGGGGAACAAATATTTGCCCACTTCCAAGTTCCAACTTCGCCCCCGGCCCCGCCGTCCCGATGCCGACGTTGCCTGCATTATCAATTAAGAACGGTGTTGTGTCCCCTGCCGAGTCTTCAACGACAAAGCTGTCCCCGGTGCCTAAATTAGTGATGTTGACCGCATCTGTTGATGAGCTCGATACTGTGGCTACCTGCAATAATGCTTGCGGTGTGGTGGTGTTGATGCCGACGTTGCCGGCGCTATCAATGCGCATCCGTTCGACGTTTGCACCAGTCCAGAAACTGAGAAAATCAACTGACATTCCCGTCCGGTCGGCTAGGATGAGATTGTTGTTGGTGGTTAAGCCATCATTGTACACTCCGATCGCAAAGCGGCCATCGTTGAGGTTGCGGACGCCCCAAACTTTTTCATCTGTTAATGCGCCGGTTCCTCGCAAAGCAATAATAAAATCAGCATTCTTCGCCACTTCCAATGGAGCTCCCGGACTCGCCGTCCCGATGCCGACGTTGCCTTGAATTATTGCCCCGTCTGTAGGAGGAGTTACACCACCAGCAGCATAAGTAGAACCGACAGCGATTCCTCCGGCAGTACCTGATAAATATAACGTATCTTTGGTTGAGGCTGTTTTGAAACCAAGATCATTTGTGGAAACTATACCTGGGTTACCGCCAGATGTGCTAAATTTTAACCAACCAGTAGTGCTATCGCCTTTAATTTCCAACTTACTTCCCGGCCCCGTCGTCCCGATGCCGACGTTGCCTCCAATATAAGCGTTATTAGTGACATTAAGATTCGAGAAGTTCCCCCAGCCAGATGCAGCCACAAAATTAGGACCGTACAATGAATTGCTCACGTTGATGTTGCTGGCGTTCACCCAATTCGATGAGATTATCCCTCCGTTGACAAGGCGCATGCTTTGTATTAATGACACACCACTATTATCACCACTGGCGATGTAAAAGTTTAGGGAGCTTGCCTCCGAGCCGTTGGTGGCTGTGGTCAGATTAGCTGCGATCAAGGAAACATTCTCCATATTGCCGAGGGTGTCTTCTGATCTGAACAATATACCGCCGGCGATGTTGGCTGTTCCGTTGGTCGCGTTGGAAATGAAGTGGTCTATTGTTAGAACTTCTGTCAGTGCTCCGATGTTGGTGTCATTGGCTACTATTTCCAGTTTTGTTAATGGTGTTGTGGTCCCGATGCCGACGTTGCCGCCGGTTGGATTGATAGCCCGCACCCGCAGGTCTCGGATCTGCCCAATAACCCCGCTGTTGATTTCAAGGATGTCAGCGGCATTGCGAGCAATAGCCACGTCCGCACCGACGCCGCCTGGTGTCCCAGAGGAAAAGCCTAAATAGATTCCGTTACCTACGACGATTTGATCGTTTAAGAAGCCAGCTACTATAGTTCCTCCCCCTACGAGACCGACCATGTTGGCAGTAGCGGTACGTGTGAGGCCAGTATCAGAATCGCCGGTGAAACTATAACTTGGTAAAGCAGCAGAGCCCAGGGGAACAAATATTTGCCCACTTCCAAGTTCCAACTTCGCCCCCGGCCCCGCCGTCCCGATGCCGACGTTGCCTGCATTATCAATTAAGAACGGTGTTGTGTCCCCTGCCGAGTCTTCAACGACAAAGCTGTCCCCGGTGCCTAAATTAGTGATGTTGACCGCATCTGTTGATGAGCTCGATACTGTGGCTACCTGCAATAATGCTTGCGGTGTGGTGGTGTTGATGCCGACGTTGCCGGCGCTATCAATGCGCATCCGTTCGACGTTTGCACCAGTCCAGAAACTGAGAAAATCAACTGACATTCCCGTCCGGTCGGCTAGGATGAGATTGTTGTTGGTGGTTAAGCCATCATTGTACACTCCGATCGCAAAGCGGCCATCGTTGAGGTTGCGGACGCCCCAAACTTTTTCATCTGTTAATGCGCCGGTTCCTCGCAAAGCAATAATAAAATCAGCATTCTTCGCCACTTCCAATGGAGCTCCCGGACTCGCCGTCCCGATGCCGACGTTGCCTGCGCTTGTGATTCTTACCCGTTCAGTATTGAGTGTGTCAAAAGTTATTATAGACGGTGTGTCATTGAGACTTCCATAGGCGACTATTTTTCCTCCTCCAGCAGCACCGTCTCCTCCTATCGTTATTGTTCCAGCAGATGCGCCTGAGCTTAAAACAGGATTACTACTTGAACCACCCAAGATCAAAAAGCCGAGTTGCAATGATTCACCAGCAGGATGCACAACATGTAAACGGTATATAGGATTCGTCGTCCCGATGCCAACCCTATTGTTAGTAGCGTCTACAAAGAATGTTCCTTCATCTACAGTTACATTCCCGCCAGAGATGTTAAGCTTTGTGCCTGAAGCAACAGTAGCTGTGCCAATGCCGACGCTATCTGTTGCTGTGGTTAGCCTAACTGTAGTTCCGTCGTCAGTCCAGCCTCCTCCTTCTACTGGTGTTGGTGTGGTACATGTTATCGTATCCCCTAAGGTTGTAACAAACTGTCCTGAGCTACAGGCTGCAGGATAGTCGGTGAGATTCTGCCAGCCCAAGAAATTCGTGTCGCCCTTTATTAACAATGTGCTGCCAAGGTTGACCGCGCTTGTGAAGTTGACAGGAGAGGTTATATTAATGCCAACGTTGGGATTGTGTGTACCTATTATCGGCTGGGGATTCTGTACGTCTATGAACAGCTCGCTTGTGCCTGCAGACGGGCTCCTGAACCTTACTTCATTCGCTTTGGTGAGCTCGAGGTAGACATTCTGCCTGGAATATGATCCTCCCCAGTTATAACGAGGATCATGGAACTGGTCTGTTGCAAGGCTGCCCCATCCCGGGTCGCCGCCGAACGAGAACTCAATCTGCCTTGTGCGGATGGACTTGTCCACGCTAAGGGTGCCTCCCCTATCAAAACCTGTCCTTTGGAGCCTGAGCCCTCCGTAAATAATCTGCTCCCCCACCTCAACAATAGGGGTGTCCTGGTATTCGCCCAACACAGTGCCGAGATTGAGCTGCACAGCGTCAAAGAAGCCTAACCCTGAGCCTATAACTGTAAGCTCTATCCTGATGCTGTCGCCTGAGGCCAGGGTGCTCCTTGTGTTGAAGTTCCCTTTCAAAAGAACCCATCCGCTTGGCGAGGACGCAGACTGCTGCGTGAACGTTCCTTGGACTGCGCCGCCCCTCACGTCCAGCCTGGCAGTCGCTGTGCCGTTGGTCTTCACCCATACACCAATGCTGTATCCCCTGCCCGGCTGGAGCTTGAAGGCTTTTACCTCATGGCTGATGTTTCCGGTAGTATTGACCATCAATGAGTTGTACCCTTGGAATATCTCTGAGCCGGAAGAATAGCTCGCAGGAGCGAACTGGTGTGCTGTCCCGCTGTTTAGAACCCATCCGTCAGGAGTGGCTGATACTGACTCTGTGGTGAAGGTCCCTACACCGCTGCCGGAGAAGCTCTCAAATCCTCCATTGCGAACGATGTTCTTGAAATCCTGTGCTATCTTCCCTCCTGTGAACGAGAACTGCTGGTTGGACGGATCGTAAGAAATCGATTGCATCTTTGTTGTATTAGTAGGGTCTGTTGGATCAAAAAAGGTGATTGCAGGCGAAGAGCTTGGTATCTGTACTGGAGCGCTGAAAACAAAATTGCCTGGTCCTCCTTCATCTTTTGCTTGCGTATCAAACCTCAACCATTGCCAGCCCCCTGTTACGTTCTTTCCAAGATAGAGCGTGCCGTTTGATTGCGAAGCTGTAGTGTCGTTTGCTATATAAAGAGCTCCTGTGATGTTGGTGTCCTGGGGTATCCTGAGCTGTCCGGAGGACTCGATAACCAAGTCATTCGTGCTGCGGTAGAGCCTTGCATTTGTATCCACGAACTGCAGGGCGCCAGATGTTCCTGTAGTTGCGAGCCTGAATATGTCGTCTGTACCGAGAACATTAGCTGCTGGACGGTAGAGATTAACATCATTTGTGTTGTTGCTCCAGAAGATGTAGCTGACGTTGGTTATATTCACTCCTGTAATATTCAAATTGACATCCATTGGATACAGCTGGGACAAGGGATGGGACTGGACCTGGGCTAGGGCTGGGGTGGGTAATAGGAATAGTGATATTAAAGGAGGTGATAAAATTAACAAACTGTTAAGTTTAAATGAAGATAAATCAAATTTTACTGTATGAGAAAAGTTGAATGGAGGGAAGTCGCTTTTTGGATTTTGATTGCGATGGCCATCATACTTTTGATAGCGAGCTTTTCCAGGTGATTTGGTGAAACTGAGTGCGGCAGATATCTTGTTTGTAATTTTCTTTATAGTCGCTGTCATTTTCTTTTTCTGGTATCTGTTGGGCAGGTCGCCTACGCTTGAGCAGTCTCTGCTTGTTGTGATTGTAGGATCTTTGATAGGGTTGAATAGCGTCATTTTGAAGCTGTATGGTGAGATAAGGGAGCTGAAGTCTAAATTTGAAATGATCTGGGATGATTTTAAGAAGCGGAAAAAGATATAAGACAATAATCCTGTAACAATGCCGAAGAAGACGTAGCTTGTGTTCGTGATGTTGACTCCAATGAGATTCAGGTTGACGTCCATCGGATACAATTGCGACAGGGGATGGGACTGGACCTGTGCGAGGGCTGTGGAAGAGAATAATGAGAATGTTATTAGTGCTGGCAACAGAATTAAAGAAACCTTTAAAAATATACGCTGACAATAAGAGGATATGGCAACGCTCGAAACTTTGCACAAGGAAATCGACGAGATAAAGGGCAATGTCGAAAAGATACTCTTTATTCTTGAGGATGAAGGAGAACTTACAGAAGAGGCTAGAATAGCTTTAGAAGAGGCTAGAGCCACCCCTGATAGCGAATACATTTCACATGAAAATATCAAGAAAGCTTTGATGAAATGAGCTGGAAGATTGAATGGCATCCTAATGCTTTCAAAAACTTTGAAGCACTTCAACTTGACATCAAAGAAAGAATAATGAAACGTGTGAATAAGATACAGGAAAATCCCTTTCATTTTCTTGAACATTATGAGGGGCAGAACTATTACAAGCTTAGAATTGGCGACTACAGGGCGCTTGTTGATATAGATTTTGGAAATAAAATCATTAAGATTCGTGTATTTGACCATAGGAAGAGAATTTACAAGAACGTATGAGCCGATTATGCCCAAAAGTAAATAATAAGCGTTGAAGTTGGCGTCCATCGGATACAGCTGGGACAAGGGATGGGACTGGGCTTGGACAATGGAGGAAAGTGAGTAGAATAAGAATATCATCATTAATGCGGGTGATATATAGCGTATCATCTTTTGCCCTTGATTGGTTAACCATTTCGTCAATCCCATTTCTTTTTCACCCCTTTACCGGCGTCTTTTGCCAGAAAGCATAGTTTGGCGATTCCTATTTTCCTTTGGGAGATTACACCGGCACCAGAAAGTTCGTAAATGTACTTTGTTATTGTGCTTCGATTCGCATTGAGAGAACTAGCTATGTCAATAATCGTTAAACCTTCTGTTTTGTTCTTCAACACGCCTATTATTCGCTCTCTAAAGTTGTTTTTTGCCATTGTACGCACTCATGTCGAGCATAAAAATACAGCATTTTCGAGCAACCTATACGTTTATCGGCAATGTTCATCCTTTCAGAGTACTCTCAGCGTTTACTCTTAATGCTATGCAACTATACTACTCAGTATTGATATGCATATTTGTCGATGTTCATTATGCTTTCTACAATTCAAGAAAATCATTTGCTTAAATCCGGATTGAAACAGTTTTTATCGGCAATCCAAAGAGAATCGACAGGAAACGGTAAAATAAAGGCGTTTCTAACCCTCAGAAAACGTGCAGAATGCCTGCAAACTTAATTTAATCGCAAGTTTTCTCGACTTTTGAATTAAAATGAAGTTAAAAACCGTTGCATTGATGCAAAAATATGAAATTTTTGATGATGAGAGTATGCGCATAGGTATACTAGTTTTCATATTTCGTTCCATTGAAAATTTCTTTGAGATAACGAGTTTAATTTCAGCAAAATACTTGAAGACGGCGTCATCGACAGAAAACCGACTTGAAAGCATTAATTTATATGCTTTCCAGGAGCTTCACTAAAAGTAATTTATGATTTTAACTCTTATCGCTTAAATTCTTTCCAGGTTGGCAACTGAAAAACTTCGGTCTTCTCTTTTTCCAGCACAATAACGTATCCTTCAAACTTTTCCCTCTCGTCCAAAAGCTTGGAGAATGCTCTCGGCAATGCCTCAGGCTCGTCCTGCGGTATTCTCAGCCAAACAACCGAATGTATCTCCTCTTTCGTAAACTCGGCAAAATCTTCATCGTTCGTAACAAGCACCCGTCTCTCTGACTTGGAAAGTTCTGCCAGCTTGCCGTTGGAAAGACCCTTCGGCTTGAATTCGACATCGTATCCTTTTGACTTTAGGAATTTCAACAGTTCTTTCTGTATATTTTCGACCAGGAGAAATTTCAGCTCATTGTCTCTCGATACCGATGACGACATTGTCTCTTCCTTTCGCTATGGTGCTTGCATAATGCAAAGCTTCCTTGATATGCTCCTTTGTGAGGGGCGTTATGAAACTTGTCATTATCTTTTCGGCAGCCATTCCGGCTTCAAGCATCTCAAGCACCTGCCACACCATGATTCTGGTGCCTTTGAAGGTGGGCTTGCCGTGGCAGATATCGCTGTCTGCAACAATGTGCCTGCTAATTTCGATTCTCACACGAACACCAATATTGTATTGTCATGCATACTTTATAAATCATACTCGAAGAGAAGCCTGCAGAATTACATCTGTTTTTCGTTTATTCTCTTCCATAACATTTTTCCTTTTTTTCTTATTCCGGAATCACCCGAACCTACTACCTTTAAGATACTTGCAATCTCTTGTATTCTAGATTTTAATCTCGTTATAGCTATTTGACGCTTGGATTTCTCTATTTTGGAAACATTTCTTAATGCTTTGGCAAGCTGCTGCCGTCTAAGTTTTAGGTAAATCACCAAATTCTTTTTCTCTATTAGTTGATCTAAAATCATGCCATCACTATGAAGATGAGTATATATAAAACAAGCGGTTAGAATCGAATAACCGTTTGCAGGAATATAAAAATACGATAACTATAGTTAGACTATGGAAATGGAGTTCTCGGAAGGGAAGATTGTTTTTGAAAGGGAGCTATCCGATTTGGACAAGTTTGTTGTCAGCTTCACCGACATCCTGAATTCCGTTAAGATGAAATATGTGATAGTCAGCGGATATGTTTCCATCTTATTTGGAAGGTCTAGAGCTACAGAGGACATCGATCTGTTTATAGAGCATATATCGAGAGAGAGTTTCAATGAATTTATGAAAAACGTTGATGAAAAAGAAATGTGGGCATTAAATTCCACAGATAATACGGAACTTTATAGCATGTTAAGAGACAACTTGGCAATAAGAATAGCCAAGGAAGGGAAGGCTGTCCCTAATTTTGAATTGAAATTCCCTAAAAAGGATACCGACTTTTTCTCGTTGAACAATCCTGTAAAAGTTATTCTCAATGGCAGTGAAATACTGATTTCCCCTCTTGAGATGCAGATTGCATATAAATTATATCTCGGGAGCGAGAAAGACATTGAAGATGCCGTCCATATCTATCGGCTATTCAAAGAAAAGCTCGATAGAAATCTATTAAATAATTTAATGCAAAAATTGAATGTTAAGGATGAGGCTGTAAAGTATGGCATTGAATAAGCTTCTTAAAAGGTCGGATAGAATAGGATTTGTTGAGTATTGGGCTGATTACGTCAAAAGAAACCCAAACAAAGTATGGTCTAAGCAACAGGCCGACTTCATCAATTCTGTCCTGAAAGGAGCAAACCAGGACAAGGATTTGTATCTGAAAGTGAAGGAAGCCATTAAGAAATCCTAGAACTTGGCGGTCAGATTAAATGTATCTCCGATTTATACAGCCTTGGCTTCCGAAAGAGCTTTCCTGCTTAGAACTCTACTTGCACTTAGAACTTCCACACCTATCAACTTCTGTTCTTTATCAAAATCGAGAATTATATTGTTGTTTAGAGCGATGGTCTTTTTTGCCTCTCCCTCTTTTATCGGATATTTCAAGTAAATATAGGCTGCATCCACTTCCTTGTCGTATTCAAAGAGTACCATAATTAATATTTTATATACGTTTCTTCTTCTACATACACAATCGTAATCGTCCTTCCGTAAATTGTTTTTACAGCTGTTTTTGAAGATAAATTTATATTTACAAATACAACAATGATTAGTGAGTGGAATGCAGGAACTAGAATGGGTGTCGTCGCATCCTGAAGAAGCAGAAAAGTATAGTGGTATGTGGGTTGCTTTGACTAAAGACGGTATTGTTGCGGCTGGAGACTCTGTTTCAGAAGTCAAAGTAATTCTTGAGAAGAAAGGAATTGCTTTGGGAGAGATAATGCTGATGAAAGTGCCGAGGAAAGATGAAGATCTGAGCATTCTATGAAGTTTTCTTATCAATTCTTTCGTGGTTACTATTTTCCTATAATTCCTGTTACGGTTGTTAAGGATGGTAAGAAAATAAATACATCTGCTGTAGTCGATTCTGGAGCTTCCATTTCTATTTTCCAAGGTGGGTTTGGTAGACTTATCAACATAGATATAGAATCTGGTGAAAAGCGTATTTTTCAAGGTGCATCCGCAAAACTCATTGGTTACATCCACAATGTCAAGCTGACACTTACCGATAAGGAGTTCGACTGCAAAATTGCATTTTCTGATGAACTCAGCACTTCTTTCAATCTTCTTGGTAGAGAGACTGTCTTTGACAATTTCAAGGTCTGCTTCGATGAAGCAGAAAGAATTGTAGAATTTATTCCCAAATAAGTTCTGATTACCAACATAACTTTGTGTACACTCTGTTGTTTGTCTCACCCCAATCCCACCCAACTGTTGCCGTTGCAACCTAACGTAAACAGATTATTGTCCTTGAATGTCATACCACCGGCTGTCGTCCTCTTATTTTGAAGCTGTTTTTGTATTGTCTTCTCTTTTAATGTATTCTGGATGGGATACGACTTCGAAGATGTGTTCTTTATTTAAACCTCGCTGTTTTCTTCTATTCTCAGCATGTCCAGAAAATCTTATCTGCTTCATCAAAATAAGACATAGAAGCAAGGTAAATTAAGTCTTAGAACTTGCATGCGGTCAGATCCTCAAAGAACTGTATCGGCTGCACTCCGGGATATCCTACACCTTGATAAACCACGGCTGGAACCTGCGTTATATTAGCTGATACACATTGCTGGGCTAACTCGCCATCGCAGCTTAAATAGAGCCTTGTAGCATAAGATCCACCAAGCACATTAAACTGTAGTAACGTAGCTGTTTGGTTTACAATTCCTGCTATCTTTACATTCTTATCCGTAAGACAATCGACGAAACTGCGGATTTTATTGAGCTGGCTTATAGACTGTTCAACTAAAATTATGTTTTCAGTCACAAGATTGCCATCTTGACTAATATAAACCTCTCGATAAGTAGTTCCTCCTGCTACATCGACTGCCTTTAAGAGAACTTTGTACATGCCGCTAACTTCATCAACTTTAACCACGCTAACATCAACCCCAGGATTCACTAGCTCGTACAGTTTCTCAACTTGCGAAGAAATATCTCCTCCTAATAAACTTGTTAAACTGAGGGGTGAAAACGTGTTAACAACAATTCCCAATGCAATACCGACAATAAAAACTCCTATAATCCCCAATATTCTTTTAGCCATTTCATCATATTTTGGTGTTATAAATTTATAAGCTTATTTTGTTTGAATCACAATTAGTTTTTATGAAACTTTATCTTGCAATCCTGACGGTCTTTCTGTTTTTTTCAATGCTGTTCATAGCAAGTTCGGGGGCGATTCCTACATGCACGTTCAGAACCACATGCAGCACCGGGGAGACGTGCATATTCGAAGTGCTGGATCAGGAAAACAACACGCATGTTGGCAGCTGCGATTCCACCTATACAACAAGGGTATGCTGCACAGAATTAAGTTCTGTCGCCATTAGATCGTCATGCAATGCCGATGAAGGTGGGATTATTTCCATGTACCAAACAAGCAACTCGCACGCAGGAAGAAGGGATTACTACAGCAACATAGTCTGCGCAAAGAACACTACCAACCCCATTGTAGCAAACATGAGATCATCGTGCCTGGCCAGGGAAACATGCGCCTTTACAGTCTTCCAGCAGAACAACACCCATGTAGGAAGATGCGGCTACTACAGCACAAGTGTGTGCATCCAACAAGATCTCAACGTCACCATAACCATGACACTGAACAGCACAACGCCAAACTGGAATGATGTTGTCCAGTTGAGAGGCGTGGCGACAAGGTCTGATGGGACTGCTGTTGATACATCGAACGACCCTGAGGATGTGGAGGTATATAGGAATGGAACCAGAATATGCACCACCGACACAAATTCCACAGGCGGATACACATGCAACTTCACCGCGCCCCAGGCTGTTGGACTGTATCAGCTTAATGTTACTGTAGACGACCCGACTACCAGCAGGACGTCATTTAACACCACAACATTTACTGTAAAACAAGTGATTGGTGGGGCTGAATCGACAACAGCAGAGCAGGCGGCAGAGTCTATAGGTTGCTATGAGGAACCAAGGATAGTGCAAAATCCTGATGGGACTATTGAAATATCGATAGTCAGAATCTGTGTATGGAAGTAATATTTGATTATATGCAGAGTTAATTTAATCTATGACACTACCTTGAATTTGGAAAATTTGTAAAAGCATGGGACGATAAGTTCAGGTTGATTTTTGTTTTGGAAGGTAGAGCATGATAACAAAAGAAGAAATTTATAAAAAGGCTGATTTGCATTTACTGACGGCTTTAGGACAATTTATTGGAGCGGGTGAGCCGGTATTCGACAACATGATTGAAGTGTGGATAGTACCAGTTTTTCATAAATCTAACATAGCTACTTTTCCCATAGGTGAGATGCTTCTTGACAAAGAAGGAAATATTTTAGACGCGCCTACAGATAAAGACGTGGATAGTGGGTTTGAACGAAAATTGGAAAGTAACGAAAGGTTAAAAGAAAAGTTTCAAATAAGTGCATGACATTCATTTGCTGTATGGGATTAATTTATTCAGATTAACAAATAAATAATATGAAAATTTTAATATCGGCGGCTATTTTTTTACTTCTGTCTTTTCCAAGTGCGGCTTTGGGTGTTCCTTTTCTTCACACTCCGCAACCACCAGATAACACTTTTGTTGCCGGCGGTTCCCAGACATTCTCTATTAATGCCACTAGTGCGAACCTGAACTCCAGCTCTGTTATTTTGTATATAATTTCTTTGAATGCGTATCAACAAGGGGAAAGCTGGGACAACCATGCCCTGTCATGTGTGAATACATCGAGTGAATGGAAGTGCACCAAAAGCATATCTTTCGTTATTGCGGGGTCGGATACAGTGGAGTTGTTTTATTTCGAAGCTAGTGATACAGATAACACGAAGGGGAATAATGGGACTGCCAGTAGTCCGTTGAGATTTACATTAGATAGAAACCCTCCAACCATAGTTTTTGTGAACCCCGAAAATAACAGTTACGTTGGCTTAAACAGAACTATATCATTAACTGTAACTGATGTCTCATCTGGTGTGAACAGCAACTCGGTGCAGTACTCTACAAACGACTCATCCTGGACAACCCTTAGCAACGCCAGCTCAAGCTCCTTTGAAGCTATATGGAACACCACAGCATTCTCGAATAACCAAACTGTAACGATATATTCAAGAGCTTCCGACAACGTGAAAAATAACGGGACTGCCAACATTAATGTGACTGTGGACAACGAAATACCGCAGATAATTGTTGTGTCTAATTTATCAGGCACGCTTAGTGGGAACGTGCAGATCCGGCTGAACGTAAGCGACAATTTTTCCGGCATAAATTTGGGAAATGTGAGATATGCGGTCGGTGGCCTGGGCGGAACATTAGGATGCACAGGAGGAAATTATGTTGCAACTTGCAGTGCTGTATTGAATACAGCCAACCTGCAGGATGGAAACCACACCCTCAACTTTACTGTAAGCGACAGGGCTGGAAATTCAAACTCCTCATCAGTGCAGATAGAAACAACAAACACATACCCAACAATTTCCATAGTTTCTCCTGCAAAAAATGTTTTTGTTAACGGGCCATTATTGGTAAGGTCTGCTGTTGTAAATGCAAAAGGTGTTGTGAAATATGTTGAGGTGGCTGTTACAGGAGCGGACACGACAACGAAGAATATGACATGCGATCCAACATTCTCAAGCTGTAATTATTCATTCGACACTACAGCATTCATTGACGGTGGATATGCGATCAGGGTTAATGCTGTGAATAGTTTGAACCTGGACGTGTCGGCAAGCACTACCGTGACTATTGACAACACAAAACCAAAATTGACTATATTGCAACCTGGCGCAAATGTGACAGGCGATTTTGAAATAAAGGTTGAAGTAATTGACACCAATCTCAACCAAAACAAAGTCGGGTTTGAGGTATCCTCTTCCAAAGGCAACATGACATGCACCGCTCAAACCCCCACCACGTATATTTGTTCCACGGTCATCAATTCTAATCAGCTGAGCGATGGAAAGCATCAGTTAAGAGCAACCGCTGAAGATAAAGCTGGAAATTCTGTTGCAGAAGCTAAAGAAATAAATATCGGTAATAAAACAACAATGGATAACGCGACAACAGAAGGTGGCGGTTCAGCTGGTGCGACGGGTTCGGCAGGCGCTGGCAGAGGTGGCGGGGCTGAAGCGGGTGGAACCGAAGTTGGCAAAGAGGGGAAACAGCAGGGATTTCCATTCTTCAAAATTTCACTTCCGTTTAAACCTGAATGTGTTATCATAGGTGTTATTGGTGCTTCTGTTGCCATTGTGGTGATAGTTTTGGCCATTGCCGTCAAAACCAGGCTTAGCAAAGGTATTATTACAGAATAGAGAATATAATTTATGGACGTCACTCTAGTTGTTTCGGTGGGAATCTTCATTCTTTTTATTTCTTTCATCTTGGTAGCTTCGGTAAACTATTTCACCCGTGCGCCGGAATCAGCAACAATTCTCGAGTTGAGAGACAAGACAAAAAATCTTTTCGACATATTTTTCGGCAGCGGAGGCGTTGCCACCAGCGAGAGGGTTACTGTGGATTTAAACAGGATTCCGCTTGTCCTTGAGGAAAGAAACGGGACTGCCAGAACTTCGGAAGTTGTATCTGCTGGTGTGGAATTTGATTACGACTGCGACAAAATAGCATCTTGGAACGACACTGTTAGGGTTTATGACCAGAATTTTGTAGAGTTGCCGTCGAGGATCTCTTACCAGGAGTTCTGCTCAAGCCAGTGGTTAAACACATCTTACATAACTTTTCTCGTGAACATGACTGCAAGCGAGAGGAAAAGGGTGTATGCCTATTCCGTAAACAATTCAAACACAAGCGCACCAAACCACAATATTTCTATAAGGGGCTACTGGAAGTTTGATGAAACCAGCGGGACCTTTGCTAGGGATTCTTCCGGGTGGCAGAACAATGGAACTTTGTTTAACGGCTCTGATAGTTGCTCGGCTTTCAATTGCCCTTCATGGGTGTCTGGGATATACAGCAATGCCATACAGCTTGATGGAATAAACGATTATGTAAATGTTTCAGACTCCAGCAACATCAATCTCACGTCCAACATTCTTACCTTAGCTGCATGGGTAAGATTAAATGGAACCGTCGGCACAGACACCACAGGGAAAATAATTTCGAAAACCGCAGGCTCGGGAAATGAACAATTTGAACTGCTCTACACAACAGACTCGCACGGAACAGCGAACAGATTCAGATTTGATCTCAGAACATCCAGCGGGCTTGTGATATTGTACACAAATGAGACATTCGCCTCTGGAAATGTATGGTATCACGTGGCAGGTGTCTACAACTCCACGCACATGAGAATTTTTGTAAATGGGAGGGAGAAAAATACGACTGCCCAGACTGGATCGATAACTGGACGTGTAGCTGACGTCAGCATCGGAAGAACAACAGGGGGAGGACAGAATTTCAACGGCACCATCGATGAGGTGAGGATATATAATGAAACGTTGACTGCGACCCAGATATCCGAGCTTGCGTTGACACTGGACCAGGTGTTGAATGTCAGAAGTTTTCCAGCTGAGAATATTGCGGCTGTATCGGCGGCAAAGGTGCAGGAGCTTACCGGCAGGGACTATGAAGAGATCAGATTAATATTGGGCGGCGATTTTAATTTTAGAATCGAGATAAGGGAAAAACAATGAAAGGAACATACTACATGATAGAAGCCGCCTTTGGTATAGTGATGATGATCTCCATTTTTTTGCTTTTGTTTTTGACCCCGCAGAAAACCCCTGAAATAGAAAGGGCGAATGTTAAAAGCGACATCTACAAAGGCTTGGATACTTTGCTGTCGGGAGGCTCATTACGAAACCGAACTCTAAGCAACGACGCCAATGCAATAGAGGCTGATTTGGATGACTTTCTTCCTGCGAACATACAGTTGAATGCTGCGATATACAACAGATCTTTCAGCAATCTGACGGAAGAGGTTACAGACCAGTCTCAGGACATGGTGGGGGTTAGCTACTACATTGCTGGTGACGCTGGGAATTACACTCCCAGAGAGGTCAGAATACATGCGTGGGGATTTGGATGAAAGGACAGGTTTTTGTCTTGACTGCAGGAGTCATCATATCGATACTGGTGGTGTTGAAAGGTTTTGACACTGTGCAACGGATTTCAACAGAAAGAGATATTTTGGATATATCTTTGGAAGAACTGGCGTTCAAGAATGTGGACAATGAAATGAAACAGTTAGTAGTGTTTTCGTCAAACGCCCCCCGCAACATAACCGACAATGTGATAGAATTTTTGAATTTCACCAGGAGCGGAGGCGATGGGCACTCTTTGGATTTCAGAAGCCTGTTCGCCGGCGCATTATCAAATGCGACAAATCAAACGATGAACATAACCATTTTCCAGTTCCTGCGCGAGACTGACTTGAATGTTACTATTACATTAAACACGTCTACTGTCCAAAGGAATTCGACGTTGCTGAATGACAGCGGGATATGGATGAACAATTTCACATTCACTCGCGGTGAGGTGTATAACCTTACAATTTCACTCCCTGACAAAGGGTATGAGGAGAATGTGACCATCAAAACCAGGGGAGGTAAGGACACGTATACAGCATTCTATGACTTGAGACTGATTAGTCTGCGCGCAACTCACCAGAGTTTATTTCAACAGGAGGTGAAAATATCCTGAGGTTTATCTCACAAGAATACAAAATAAAATTTATGAAAGGTTTGTCGCCACTTATATCAATGGTTTTGGTTTTAGCTTTTGGATTCACAGCTATGACTATTGTGCTGACTGTAGTGAATCCTTTGCTTGACAGGGCGAAAGATTCTGGCACGGTGAATGAAGCGACTCAAAACATGCAACTGCTGGACTCTGCGATTAAGGCCGTATCATCAGAAGCAAAAGGATCTAAAAGAACTATACACATCAAAATTTCAGAAGGTGTGCTGAGAACCAATGCAACAGCAGAGTGGGTTTATCTTGAACTCGAGCCGAAAACAAGAACTATTTTGGACGGCTTCTCGGGCGATGTGAAGATAGAAAGCAAATCAGTTTTCCTGGAGTATTTCAACCGGTATAACAACAATGCTAATGCCAACCAGACATGGACATCTATAAATGGAACATGGACTGTATCAAGCGGGAGATTTCTAGGGAACGGAGGGATAGCATATGCTAATATCGGCAGTCAAACGACATTTGACTTTGCTGCGACAATACTCCGGTCTTCTGCGCCCGATGGCCAGGTTTATGTTGTTCCTGGCGACCCAAGGAATTTAGTCATGTATCTTACTTTTGATGGGAATGTGAACACATCTATTAACACAACCTACGACTATTCTGCATACAAGAACAATGGAAGCCTGATTAATGCAACCTCTGCGGCATGCTACACTAGTGGGGCGTGTCCTGAATGGTTTACAGGCAGATTTGGAAATGCTACCGACTATGATGGCATAGGCGACTTGACAAACATAACTGGTGTGAATCAGTTCAACACCACATCTTTTAGTGTAGCCCTTTGGGTGAATCCAAACAGCACAAGAACGCAAGGCATTATAGCAAAAACCAATGTGACCGTGGCTCAAAGATGGAGGATATTCATGAACGGCGCGGGGGGGGCGATAGAATTTGATGCGCAGTCGGCAACCGAACAACTGGGAAATGTAGTAAGCACAACTAATCTCGCGGCAGGAACATGGTATCATGTAGTCGCAACATACGATGGAACAACTGCACGCTTGTATGTCAACGGCAGAAGTCAAGCCAGCGGCGCAGCATCCACCATGCTTAACAACAACACAAACAACATTGAAATTGCCCCGTCAGAAACTAATCGCTTCAATGGCACTGTGGATGAAGCAATGATGTGGAACAGAAATTTGACAGATAATGAAATCGAATTTTTGTACAACACTAGCTACAGGAAGATAACGCCTGGCGGCGAGATCCAAACCATACCGCAAGACGCAAACGTGACTATAGTCTTAGCTTCACCTGGATCTAGTTATTTTGATAATGTAAAGCTGAAATCTGGACCTCCTAAAATAACATTTGTACTTCCTTACCAGAATGTGGACATAGTTAATCAAACAAGATTCGGTCCCGGAGATCACAACATCGTCATAAGACATTACGGAACAAACACTACAAGCAACAGACCAATGATAGGACTGGAAGAATAAGGATATCTTAAATAAAAATCAAATTTAATATAATGTTAGAGCTCATCAGAAGGCAGAGGGAAGAATACAAACCTGTAGTTGAAGTCACGCCAAGAGATGTTCTTTTTGTTGGTTCTGCCATTGAAATTCTCAGAGAGGTCAAAGAAAAAGTTGACAGGATAGATTTTCGATTGCGCGAGTTGGAAAGGAAATTTGATGAGAGGGTTTCAGAAAAAGTTTTGAGCGAGTCGAAGTTTGCGCAAGATACGGCAGGGAGCGAGGATATAGTCAATAAAATTGTTGCAGAGGTGAAGAAAGTTGCCCGGCCATTAATTCCGCACAATGAAAAAATAACTATTGTAGAATCAAAAAGAATCGAGAGGATAGTCTCATTTCTACAGGAGCACAAAATGCTGTCTTCTCACCAGCTGGCGCAGATGATGGGATTATCCCGAACAAGATGCAACGAATATTTCAAGCAAATGGAAAATCTTGGGATTGTTAAAGGAAATGATACAGGCAAGGAAAAGTTTTATCGGCTTGCCGAGTAAAAAAGAAAAGGAAAGGTGAATTCACCTTTCAACTAAAGATTCGTAGCCCACTAGAACTGTTCCTACTACTGCAAATATCAGGCCTACAACTTCGAAGATTGAGGCCAGTCCACCCCAAACTCCGGAACCTAGCGGTCCAGCTAGTGTTGTAGCTGCTGATAATGCTCCTGCAAACAGGAAGAACACACCGCCAGTGGCGAGCCATTTCCATCCTCTTCCTTTTGCTTTAGCGTAGGATGCCAGGGCTACCGCAACGAGAACAGCTACCCCGACGTCGAGCAAAGTTGCTTCGAAAACCATGGTTCACCTTTATCAAGATTAAGAAGTAAGCTGCATATAAAAGCTAATGCCTGTGTCGAACAGGACTGTTGAAAGATAACAAAAATTGCGGTTTTAATTAAAAAGAAAATAAAAAGAAAAGAAATTTTTAGAGTTCGTCTGATTCCTCTCCCCAGGGCACCTCATCATCGTCAGAAAATTCGTCATCTTCGTATCCTGGTTTCTCCCATTCGTTTTCCATCAGGGTTTCACCTATTCTATCTCTTGTATCTAGCAAGTATATAAACGTTTATGTTTTTTGAAAATCTTATTTTTATAAAAATTCAAGTCAGATTCAATGAAAATCAAGCTTGCCGACAGGATAAAAGTCATCGGGACGACGAAAATCGAGGAAAGTTTGCGAATTATTGAGCAACATCCAGAGATAATTTCTCTTGGAGCGGGCGAACCTGACTTTCCCGCACCACCGAATGTGATTAAATCCGCGGAAAAGTTTCTCGAAAGAGGATATACTCATTATTCTCCTTTGCAGGGAAGACATGAGCTGAGGGAAGAGCTTGTAAAGAAATTGAAGAATGACAACGGGATTGATGCTGATCCAGAAAAAATCATAATAACGTGCGGTTCTAAAGAAGCTATACTGCTTTCTATATTGGCTTTGGTGAATCCGAAGGAAGAAGTTGTTGTGCCGGATCCTGGATATATCGCATATAGGCCGATAGTTGAATTGGTTGGCGGGGTCGCAAAGTCTCTGCAGTTAAAAGAAGAAGACGGATTTGAGGTTCACCCTGATATTCTGAAAAAATCTATAACAAAGAAAACAAAATTGATAATAATAAACACGCCTTCGAACCCTACCGGAACAGTTTTATCTAAAAAAGTTTTGGAAGAAATTGCCGACATTGCCATTGAAAAGAATCTTATGATAATGTCTGATGAAGCATATGAAAAATTGATTTATGATAATTCTAAGCATGTGAGCATTGGAAGTTTGGATGGCATGGGGGATAGAGTGATAACAACACAAAGTTTTTCGAAAACATATGCAATGTGCGGATTCAGAGTTGGTTATGCTGTTGCCAATGAAAATTTAATCAGAGAGATGAAGGAATTCAAGATATGCACGACATTGTCCGCACCCACATTTTCGCAATTGGCTGCAGTTGAAGCACTAAGAAATGCAAATGATTACACTAAAAAGATGTTGA
>Ga0213870_1000307_pt1 | contig 24759 bp, 26 predicted proteins | sample WICALVC2017_Meta_FD_160119 | JGI IMG/M metagenome (GOLD analysis project Ga0213870, IMG submission 160119) | Freshwater microbial communities from subterranean cave lake in Wind Cave National Park, South Dakota, United States - WICALVC2017 | ecosystem: Environmental > Aquatic > Deep subsurface >... | reverse complement strand
AAACAAAAGGAGAAAATAGGGGAGGAGTTAGGTGTAAAAATATCAAATATAAAATTTAAAATATTAGATAGAAAAGAAGAAATTATCAAAAAAATTAAGTCGTTAAACAATGATAAATCAGTTCATGGAATAATTATTCAAAGACCAGTTCCATTAAATATAGGCAAAGAAGAATTAGATAGATTAGTTAGCCCCGAAAAAGATGTAGATGGATTTCACCCGGATACACGATTTACGCCTCCGATCGCTCTTGCGGTATTAAATATTCTCAAATACGTTTCAAAATCTTTGAAAGAGCCTAATTTTAAAAATTGGTTAGTAAAAAAGAAGATCCTGGTCATCGGTAGGGGAGAGACGGCGGGTCTGCCTATTGCTGATTATTTTAAAAAAACGGGAATTAAAATAACGGTTGCTCACAGCCAAACAAATAATCTTAAGAAATTATGTTCAACTGCTGATATTATTGTAAGCTGTATAGGAAAACCCGAGATTGTGCGACAAGACATGGTAACAAATAGAACTATTATAATTGGAGTAGGATTACACACAGAGGATGGGAAGCTCCAGGCTGATTATAATCAGCAACAAATTGCATCAAAAGTAGCTTTTTACACACCAGTTCCTGGTGGCGTCGGACCGGTAAATGTGGCGTGTCTTATGGAGAACCTAGTTTTAGCCTCAGAGGGTATTCCTAAGTAGAAAAGTATTCATGGTTTAGTGGTGTCACTTATAGTCATTAATTGTCATTTATGGTCATTTGTTGTGATATCAGTAAGATAAATAATACAACTTAATGACAAACTAGTGGCGACTTAATGACAATCAGTGACTCGTTGATTACTTATGGTTATTTGTTATAATTCCACTGCGTCCAACTGAAGCAATATAATTATTCAACTTTACAGCTTCTTTTTCAATATCTGCCAAGATTTTATTATAGAGTTCACGATATTTTGGAGTGATAAAGCCTAGTGCGTTGGCAATTAGTAAATGGCTCTTTGTTTCAAGGAGTGATCCACGGCTGTTGTAGTAAAATTTAATTTTATCTTTGTAATGAAATCTACCAAACCCTTCTGCTATATTTCCAGGATTTGAAATTACCGAATCTTTTAATTGGGAGGTAATACCAAATATTTCTTCCTTTGGAAAAGATGCAACAAGTAGATAAACATTCCTCACTATTTCCACCCCTAATTTCCAGACTTCTAAATCTTCAAAGCTTTTTATCATGGTAACAATAAATGACTACTTAATGACTACCAATGACAACTTAGTGACAACAAATGACTACCTAATGACATTCCTATTTCCTATGAAACTTTCCATGGATTTCTTTAAGTTGTGGGTTAGTTACGTGAGTATAAATCTGAGTTGTAGAGATATTTTTATGGCCTAACATCTCTTGAATTGCCCGTAGGTCCGCTCCTGCTGAGAGTAAATCAGTGGCAAACGAATGACGCAGCCCATGTGGGGTTAATTTAATAGGTAACCGTGCTTTCTTAACATACTTTTCCACTATTCGCTGAATCGTTCTTACAGTCAAACGCAAAGATTCTCCATTATCGTTTAATTTTGGTTTCTTTCCAGCGTAGCGTATAAAAACAGGTTTAAGATTATCTTCTCTTTTGTTGAAATAACGCCAAATCCATTTTTTGGCGGGCGCAGACATAAAAACCATTCGTTTACGACCACCGCGTCCTTCTAAAAGTAACTCACTTTTTTTTAAATTAATTTTATTTCTATTAAGCGAAACAACCTCAGAAACTCGCATACCAGTTGAAAAGATTACCTCCAGTATTGCTTTATCTCGAAGACCGGCAAGTGTACTAATATCAGGTTGCGCTAAGAGCTTTTCAAGTTCATTTGTTTTTAGATAAGCTATATTTCTTTCTTCACTGGAATATAAAGCGATTTTCTCAGGTAAAATCACGTCGTACCCAATTCGCAGTAAATACTTTGTGAAAGAACGTAAAGCTATTAAATGGTATGACTTAGTTATATTTTTGAGTGGATTGCCTTGAACATCTAGAAATGAGGAAAGATAGCTTATGTATTTTTGTATAGTCGGAAAATTTAAAATCTTTATGGTTGGCACAGTAGGGGAGTATGACTGACACCATTGGCTAAAACGAGATAAATAGTGCTTATAATTTCGTATGGTTAACGGTGAAACATTTCTTTCACGTATAAGGTAACTTAAGAAAGATTCGATCGCAGTAATTAAGATCATATCATTATTGTGCGACTAATACTCTTATTTGTCAATTAGTTATCTATAACGAGTAAATTTCTTTAGATTTTCCCTCCAGGTTAATTTTTTATCCTTCAAATAGATTAAATATTCATTAGTTTTGATAAATTTATATAAATTAATATCGACATCATCTAAATGAGGAAACGGAACAATTCCTACATAATTCACACCTTATTCTTATTACCACTGTGAAATTGTTCATGGGTTTTTTTAAGCTGAGGATTTGTTACATGTGTATAAATCTGCGTCGTAGCAATATTAGAATGTCCTAATAGCTCCTGAACTGATCGAAGATCAGCGCCAGATCTCAAAAGATCCGTTGCAAAAGAGTGTCTAAGGGTATGAGGTCCAATTCGCATAGGTATCCCGACCATTTTGGCATAACGATCTATAAACCTTTCAATAGATCGTACTGTCAGCCTCATTTTTTCATCTTCGACCGTGGGATTAATTTTCCCACTATGGCGGATAAATAAAGGTTTGTAATTATCTTTTCTTTCTCGAAGGTATTTTTGTATATGAGAAGTCGCTCTAGTAGACAAAAAAACCACACGAACTTTTCCACCTTTTCCCATAACACCAAACTCTCGATTTATTAAATTTATATTATCCTTATTAAGTTTTACTAATTCAGAAACTCTTAGTCCGGTTGAAAATAACATTTCCAAAATTGCTTTATTACGCAGACCTCTAATTTCATTCACTTTAGGAGCTAGTAGAAGCCGTTCCAATTGTTCTTGAGTCAGAAATTTTATAGATCTGTCTCGCGTTTTACCTAGCTCTATTTGTTCTGCCGAAACAGTCTTGATACCTAACCTCCCTAAATGCCTCAAAAACGCCCGAATTGTAACCATGAAGTATGATTGGGTGTTTTTTTTAAGTGGCCCCTTAGTTGGATTTATATACCTACTCAAATAAAGTCTATATTTTCGAATTTGGTCTAAATTTAGTTCTTGGGGTTTAAGAGTTTGCAGTTTTTGATTATTGAGCCATTGCGAAAATACCCCCAAATAATAATGATACATTTTAATTGTGCTGGGGGAAAGATTTCTGTCAATCTCGCAATATTCTAAAAATTCAATTATATATTCATGTATAGTTTGAGCCATAAATGTAAAGATGAAACCCTTTCTCTCGTTAAATCTATATTGCGTCGTTAAAGATACAATTTACGACATAATATAAGTATAGAAAACTCTCGCTTCTTTGTCAATATAATGAAAAAATTACAGAGGTTTGATTACTTAAGAAAAAGAAAGGGAGAAGTGTTGACCTTCACTTACTAAATGCTCCTCTTCGTAGTATGACGCAAGAGATAAATCTTGCATATTGTTTTATTTAACTTAACATATATATTCTTCATGGTGACTTTCGGGTTTTTTATCCACATAAGACTTTGGCCTATTACAACAGTCCATAGTAATATTTTTGAAGCTAATATATTTCTTATTACATGACACAGACTCTGGATAGAGCGCTATATCAGTCCAATTAATCAATCTCCAGGGTAAAGTATTACCTCCTTGAAAAGATTCAGCAGGTCCCGAGTATCCGAGAACGGATCTCGGGATGATCCCGACCGAAGCGTCGGGATCAGTTTAGGGCTTTGTTAGGCTCCAAACATTTCAGTTTGAGGCTAGATTTTTACATATTTAAAGAATTAATTTAAAGTGGAGCGTCTTAATGCTCTAAATATGCAATATTATGCGTAAAATAGTTGTTCAATCAGCCTTAAGCGAAAGAGTGGAAGAGGTATTAACCAGAGATTTGAATTAGAAGACGTACACAGTTGCGCTTCTGATAGAAATACTAACCAAATTCCGGTTTCATTTCGTGAAAAGAAATTCAATATTGCGTGAAAATTATCCACAATTGTGTACTATAGGTTATATCAAACTATATCAAGAAGCTGCTACTAGAAAGTCGGTTTCACTCCCCTCTTCTCTGTTGTCCCTATTATTTTCCATTTTAATTTTTAATTTTTTAATTTTTATTAGCCCCATTTCGTTGTAAAAAATGTAAGTATAAAAGAAAATACAAAAACTAAAATATATTCTCTTATGTTATTACTAAATAGTCTACCCAAGAAATGTTGCTGCACAACTCCCACCAAAGCGTAATAGGAAGCTGTGATCAGAAGCGAATAAGAAGCGTTGGGAATTGGCCAAAAAGACAATGCGAGAACCAATTCCCCCACTCCCAGTCCAACAACTAGAAAACTGTAAATGTAAAGGGGTTTAGTTAATTTTTCTTCGAGTTTTACCGACCAAAGTGATTGCATAGCCAAAACAGAACAAATGATACCAAGCACAAACAAATTCATCCAAAAAGGAAGTCTTAGGGAATAAACAATATTTGAGCATAGAAATACGACAACAAGGGTAAGAAGTAAGCCTACACTTTGGGCAGCTCTCAGAAGTTGAATAGATCTGGAGAGAGCAACGTTGTATATATTTTCAACCAAAAGTATTGCATACATTCCAATCGCAAAAACTAACGTTACAGTAAGTCTGGTAAACCAACGGCCCGGAAGGAGAAAATAAAAAAGGGATAATGAAGCCACAAAAAATACTGGTAAAATAAAAAGTAAGAGCCATTCAGTTCCTAGAATATCTTCAGTTAAGGACCAAACTGTCAAAGGATAAGTTGCAACGGATAAAAGAATCACCATGACAAAACGAAAATCTTCCCAAATTAACTGAGTTAATAGAATGCCAACTGTCAAAACAATGGTCTGAATCGCAAACCTTTGTCGTTTGTCTAAAAGAATATATCCTTTTCTTCGCAGTATTGCCGAAAACCTCTTCATTTTATATACTCATCAGGAATATCAAAATTAGCATAAACGGCCACAACATCATCACTTTCTTCAAGGCTCGAAAGAAGCTTTAATATTTGCGAAGCGATGTCGGAATCATTTATAGGAATTACAGTTTGCGGTCTATAAAATAGATCAGATGATGAAATTATAAACCCAGCCAATTCAAGTTTATCTTTAACTTTGTGTAAGTCTCCTGGAGCAGTGTAAATTTCCACATCGCTACCTGTTTCTTCCAAATCTAGGGCACCTGCTTCTAAAGCTCCCTCCATAACTTCATCAAATGATTTATTATCCTTTTTAATTTGAAGCAAGCCAACGTACTGGAATAAATGTGATACTGCACCGGATGCAGCAAGAACTCCCCCACCCCTATCTAAAATATTTTTTATCTCAGCAACTGTTCTTTGTTTATTATTAGTTGCAGTTTCAATAATAATTCCAACGCCCGCAGGCCCAAATGCTTCGTATACAATACTTTGTAGCTCTTGTTGCCCAATTCCCTTTGATCTCTCAATTGTCCGTTCAATTATTTTTTTCGGCAGATTGAAATCTCTGGCTTTGGCAATAGCGAGCCTAAGTTTTATATTTGAATTGGTATCAGTTGATCCACCGCCATTTCTTACTGCAATAGCTATGGCATTTGTCAGCTTAGTATATTTTTTACCTTTAGCAGCATCTGTCACTTCTTTTTGATGCTTAACTTTTGACCATTTAGAATGCCCTGACATAGGAAAACACGAATGTAAACGAATTCACTCAAATACAAATATGAGATTCGCTTATATTCGGATATTGAATTATATAACGGATTCTATCACCACACACGAATTAAAACGAATTTTTGATAAAATAAATGTATTCGCGACCATTCGCATTTTATACTACCTCTTGACTTTTCTCAATGATGCTCTTAAACTACCACCATCCAATTTCCAATGTTAGATCTTCCTCGTATCGCAATAGATGCAGCATTATCTCAAGACTGGGAAAAAGCGATCTCAACTAATTCTGAAATACTTAAAGTAAAGGAGGCAGATATAGAGGCTCTAAGCCGTTTAGCTTACGCCTATTTAAAGATGAATAAAATCGATAAAGCCAAAAAAATTTACCATTCAATACTCTCAATAGATAAATATAATTTCGTTGCACAAAAGAATTTAGATAAAATCAACTCTCTTCCCAAAAATAAAAATTTTACTGCCTCAAAGACCAACACACAACTCTCCCCTCACCTATTTATTGAAGAACCAGGAAAAACAAAGACAGTAACTCTAACAAATATCGCTCCTATCAGTACGCTTTCAAAATTATCAATCGGAGATACAGTAATACTTTATCCTAAAAAGCATTCTATAGAAATTCGCGATAGCGGCAAGACATATCTGGGGGCGCTACCTGATGACATCGCTTTTAGACTTTTAAAATTTTTAAAAGCTGGTAACCTCTACCATGTGTTAGTAAAGAACATCGCTAAAAATAGTATATCAGTGTACGTTCGTGAACTGGCACGCGGAAAGCGTTTTCGCTTTCAACCAACTTTTCTTCCGACACTAAATGAATATACACCTGGTACATCTCGGGTAGTTAAAAGAGCCCTTAAAGAAGAAGGTGAGCCTGAAACTGTTCAAGATGTTGAAGAGTAATGAACGATCTTTTCCTTCAAAAAGAGAATAACTCCTGATAATCCCTTCTTTTTGCTGACTTTCAATTTTCTTATCTCTTCTGGAACTGTTAATTCTTTATCAACAGATCTTAAGGCTAATACGAGTGAAATAATAAAAATGATGGCTGGAACAATCAATAAAATCATTTCAAAAAGTCTTCCCCTAAGATTATCACTATGTCTGCTGTACTATCTTGTATGTAATTTTCAAGCAATTTACACGAGTAAAGTTCGGCAACTCTTGCAATTATTGTATTTCGTTTATATTTCTTATCTTTTAGGAAATAAAGACATGCACCTGACTGCTTTGATCTAGAGTTAGATTTTCCTATCACGTTTGCTCCCATGTTGGTCAATATTTGGCTGAATTGACCTGCTAACCGTTGTTCAGATGTGGCATTTACAACTTCTAGGGTCACATTTTCGAGCCGAACTGCCGAATCTTGGAAATTATCTGCTATGACAGTTTTTAAAATATCTTTATCAATTATCTTAATAAGTGAACCATCTGGTTGCCTCTCTTCATCAAGTATATTCGTTTCCAATAAGTTTATAAAATTTATCTGGTCGGGCCTTAATTTTCGAATCGAGTTCCATAAACGTAATTTTTCAACTAGCGATAAGTTGGTATAAACTTGAGAATTATCGCCACGTGTCAAATTTAAAATTGACACCAAGCCAGATAGTGAAAATAGTGATGACTTAATTTCAACAACCTCGCCACTTGTCAATGCAACTATCGGAAGTATCCCATCTGAAACATAATATCTATCTACAGCGACTTTAAATGTTGCCTCTGTGCTTTTTGTGAGTAGTTCCCCCCCACCTCGTTTATTATCCAGTTGCCCAAGTTTAAAAACAGTGGAAGCTGGAAATTGTTTGTAACCAAATGGTACGTCAACCTGGGTGTTTCCAGGAATACTTATAAAGATAGCCTGATTTGATTTAGGTTCTATGGAAAAAATCGCAAGAGGGATTGCGACAGAAGAGGGGGGTGAGGAAATATTTTGAACAACAACGGTTAGGCGACTTGCTCCATCCCAACTTTTAGCTGCGCCCAAAAAATAAGCAGTCAGACCTAAAAATATTAAAATTAAAACTATTAGACTAAGGCTAAATTTCTTCGTACGAGGCTTCCCACTACTGCCTGTTTTACGCCTCATTTTTGCCTTTTTTTATAATTTCGATCTTAGGGATAACAAATGTAGATTTTGCGGCGTATGTGCGAGCCTTTTTTTCAAGAGCAGCTTTCTTGGGTTTTCTCTTGTCTCCCTTATAATAAGTACCAAATTGACCCATGTTTATATTCTAAAATTATACTCTCTGCCTTGTCAAATTAGCTAACTACTGCATAGATAATTCTACTAAGGAAAAATTCGAAGCACAGTATCAGAGTTTAATAACCAAGTAACAATAACCAAGATACAAACAATGACCAATATCTAATAACCAATGACCAAAAGGATTTGAATATTTGAATTTAAATAATTGATTATTGTTTGATTTTTGTATCTTGTATCTTGATCATTTTGATACGGATTTATCTCATTACCCTACTCCATGTTCAATTTTTAGTCTTGTTATTTTTCCTTCAATATCAGTTTGATCCTGCCCATAAAGTCGCAGAATTTTATCACTAATTGAAAGTGAAGCTTCAAATTCGGGTTGGATGATTGCGGCGGCCCCAAGAGCCTTAAGTAGATTTAGTTCATCTTCATGATGAGTCCTGCAATATATTTTTACATCTGAATTTAAAGTTAAGGAATTTTTAATCACCTGTTGGGATGTTTGAAAATCAGGAATTGCTACTACCACCGCCCTAGCCTTATCTACTTGTGCAAAATCCAAAATGTCAATTTCAGCTGGATCTCCATAAACCACCTCTATACCACTTTCACGCAATCTTTGCGCAATGTGATGGTTATATTCAATAACTACATATTCAATTCCCGATAACTCCAAAGCTCGTCCAATGTAGCTCCCTACTCGTCCATATCCACAAAGAACTACATGATTAGTAAATGGTAGCTCTGTAAGTGTATCTTTATGTTGCCACTCGGTAAAGAGTCGAGTATAGTAAATTGGCATATGATTTTTGACCAATTGTCGCAATGTAGAATAAAAAGCAGGCGTGGCAAAATAAAAGGCTGGGAAAAAAAGAATTGAGGCAGTGGCAACTGATATAATTATTGAGTAAATTTGTCTATCAATTACAGCAGCACTTAAACCAGTTTGCGCCAAAACAAAGGCAAATTCACCGACTTCTACCAAGGCAACTCCGACAATAAGAGAAGTTTTAGGATGATAACCCAGAGCAAGAATAAGAGGTATTACAATTGCAAATTTTAAAAACATGATAAAAAAAGTTAAAGTCAAAATAAATCCCAAATTAGAAATTATAAATCCAGCTGGTACAACCAGCCCCAAGCTAGTAAAAAATAACATCCCAAAGATGTCTCGCAACGGTCTAACCTCAGAAAATATAGCGTGTGTTTGAGCAGATTCTGAAATAATAATACCGGCAAGAAATGCTCCAAGAGCTGCCGATAAACCAAAAGTTTGAGTAATGAGTCCCGCTGCTACCGCTACTGTTACTGTCGCAACCAAAAGAAGTTCACGATTGTTTAGGGCTGCAACTTTTCCAATAATTGTTGGAATTAATTTTTTACTAAAAAAGATAACTGCAAGCAAAGCAATTACAGCGAGAAGTGAATTTTTTGAAATAATAAAAAATGAGTCAACGCCCAGCCCCCCACTAAACAGCTCTTTTCCAATTGTAGGCAAAAGGAGGATCATTGGAAGCACCGCCAGGTCTTGAATAATCAACCAACCTACCAAAACTGCTCCGGCAAGAGAGTCAAGTTCTCCTTTATCAGATAAGATTTTAACTACAATTGCAGTTGAAGAAAGTGAAAAAGCGCTGGAAATAAAAACTGATTCAAATAAGCTAAAACCGAATTTATTCAGTAACACTGACGATAGAACTATTGTCACTATAATCTGGACTATACCCCCTAATATAGCTATACCTTTTACTTTCCTTATTGCCGACAGTGAATATTCAAGTCCGAGTGTAAATAGAAGAAGAATCACACCCAGTTCGGCTAAAAACTCAATTGCAGTTGAATTAGTTAAGTTACCATAAAATAAATTGAAAATGATTCCCGCGAGAAGATACCCGACTACAGGTGGTTGTTTTATGGCTTTTAAAACGACACCTCCGATGAAACCCACAAAAAGTAAGATAACAAGATGGAAAAGTACGAAAGTCGGCATTACTTATATCGTAGCTTACGCAGGGCAATAGTTTCAAGAACCGTTTGTAGTTGTGAGGGTACTTTAGATTCCACGGTCACATTCCTATTTAGGGCAGGATGAGGAAAAGTTATTTTACTAGCATGTAAAAATACTCTGGGGCACCACGATCTATCTTCTTTTTTTTGATTTTTGAGGCCGTAGAGATAGTCTCCAACAACCGAAAATCCAAGGTATTTGAGGTGGATTCGTATTTGATGCGTTCTACCGGTAACAGGATTAAGTTCAACCAGTGAAAATTTTTCTGACAAATGCTTTAAAACTTTATACTTGGTAATGGCTTCTTTTCCACCAGGTATTACGCTAAATTTCCATTTTTTACCTGGCATTCTACCTAGTGGGGCTCTCACTTCTCCTTTATCGGGTAACACTTTTCCATGCACCAGGGCAATGTAGATTTTAGAAACTAAACGGTTCTTAAATGCAAATTTAAGCTTTTCGAAGCTTTCCGGATTTTTAGCAATTATGAGGCAACCTGATGTCTCTTTATCCAACCTGTGAACAATCCCTGCCCTACTGTTGAAATCTTCATTTTCACTAGTGACTGAAGACTTGCGACTAATGACTTTTTCTTTCGCCCAATCTCTTATTGTCCAAGCATTTTTACGAGCCTCATCCCAAACAACAACTCCGGAAGGTTTATCAATTACAGCAACGCTTTCATCTTCATATAAAATAGGAATATCCATCTAGAAGAATCAACTAATCAACAAATTATCAAATTAACTAATTATCAAATTAATTTGTCCAGAATCCTTATTTTATTTATCTTGAATTATGAAGTTTGGCGAGCATGTTGAAATTTTCGAAGGTCGCATACGGGACTACGGAATAACCCCAAATTATAGCTAAATTATAAGTTACAATAATTGTCTCACCTAGCAGAACTCTACAAAATCAGTCCACTTTGCGAACAAGAAAATTTTAACTGGGAGCCCAAAGTAAGTTTAGCAAGCATAATTGACCCGACAACACTCGATTTTAGGACAGTAATTACTTCTCCTTCTTCCTCTCACAGTCTACACAGTATAAGGCTGTTGGTTTTACAGCTAGTCTATCTGTATCTATCAACTTTCCGCAGGAGAGACATTTTCCGTAAGAGCCGTTTTTAATCCTATCGATCGCGCCATCAATGTCAGCGACGTTAAGACGCAACTCCTTTTCTAACGCTTCCATGCGTTCATGCGAGCTTTCCTCTTTGGCCTCAGTATCACTTGCCGCATTATCAACTAACCTATCTGGATCGGAAAAAGGATCTTGTGACGCTAGAGATGCCAGTCGGGATTCTATTTTTTTCTTTTCCTGCCCGAGATGCTTTTTAATCTCCTCAAGGACTGTAGCCGGAAATTTCATAAAATTATGCTTTTTTGCTTTTAAGTTGTCTAACTACTATTAACCTTTTTATAAAAGACGGCAATATTGCAATAGTAATAACTGCCGCAGATATTTGTCTTATACTGAGGCCATATAAGTATACGGGGTACTCTTTGAGAAATTCAAGCAGGAAAACAGACAACGCAGTGACAAGAGTAAAAATTGAAAATACCAACCCCTTGGGCCATATTGCTCCTTGGGTCTTTTTGTAAAGAGTGTAAAGATATACTGAAAGAGCAGCAAACACAAATGCTTCGTAGAGTTCAGTTGGATGTCTGCTACCGAGTTGGCCGACAATCCCAATAGCCAGAGGGAAATTAGTTATTTTACCAAATGCTGCTCCACCAAGTTGCTCCCCTATTTTGGCGGCAACCAGGGCACAAGATGCAGCAATACTAAATATATCGGCAATATGTAAAAAATTATACTTTTTCTTTTTAACTACCATTAAAAGATATAGAAATCCCCCCAATAAAGCTGGGAGTAAAGACAACCCGGGCGTTTCTCGAACAACAACGTATTTTAGAAAATTGAATCCAAATTCATTGAAGTTTATAATTATATAAAATAATCTCGCAGTAACTAGACCTACAACGGATGTGTATAAAAACAGGTCAAGGTATTCCTCCTCCTTAAACTCGTCTTTAGAAAGTTTCCAAATAATGAAAGTAGAAAATATAAACGCTAAGCTCAAGAAAAATCCGAAAGCGTAAACATTATATTTTCCAATTGTAAAAAGAACAGGTTTCATAAAATAGAGATATTAAGTGAATTAGATATTATGATATTAAGTGAGTAATAAAACAAATCATTCCATCATACATTTCCTAATATCTTAGTATCAAAATATCTTATTATCTTCTTATTAATTTATACATTCCTATACTAACAATTATAGCTCCAATAATAAATAGAGCTAAAGAAACTCCAAAAATATCTGCAAGAATTCCTGAAAATACTACCGGAATAAGTGATACTCCTCCGATAAGAGCCGAGAGAACTCCATAAACTCTTCCCCGGATATTACTTCTACTTTCCTCCTGAAGTATAGTATTTGCTGGTACGCTCATAAAAGCATTAAAAAACCCAAGAAGAGCGAGCAAAATTGATACAATAACCAAACTACTTCTGACTAAAATATTATCCAAAATATTAAATAAAAATAGTAATTGGGCAGAGTTAATTAAAGACAGTAGCATAAGTGTAGCGCCTGTTGCCAAAATTCCAGATAAGATAATTGATCCTTTGAGAAATTTTAGGCTTGCTCTACCTACCCAGAAAGCTCCAGTCACCAAACCCAGGGCGGCAGGCCCCATGACAAAAATAGAGGCATCGTATAGATCAATTGTCAAAACCTTATCGGCAAATCCAGGTGCAAGAACTGAAATACATGCAATAAGAGCTTGAGACAAAGTCAGAATAATTAAGCTTTGACCTATCCTTTTGTGATCTTTGATAAACATTAACCCTTCATCTATATTATTTTTTATAAAATTATAATTTAATGTAAACGCTGCATCGAGGCTTCGGGCTTTCATTTTGGGTAGTTTAAAAGTAAAATAAAATGCAAAAAGCATAAGAAGAATCATAACTAAAAAAACGTTAGTTTGTCCGAAAATTTTCATCATAATTCCCGCCAAAACAAAGCCAAAAATTGTTGATAAATAAAAAGAAATTGTAAAAAGAGAATTAGCCACCAAAAGATGGGACTTATCAACAAAGATTGGAATAGATGGTGCCTCAGCTGGAATAAAAAGTTGAGTAATTATAGAAATAATAATAGATAAGATATAAAGTGCAAATAAATTATTGGCAAAGAAAAAAAATAAAATTAAAATAAATACGCGAGTTAGATTGCAAAAATTGAGAATGGTTCGATTGTCAAAATAGTCAACTATCGCGCCCGCGATAATTCCAAAAATAATTGCAGCCACTCCAAATGAAAGCAGCAGCAATGATACGGCCGTATTTGATCTGGTTATTTGGTAGACTTTTAAGGCAAGAACAAAATAAAGCATGTTGAGGGCAATTTGAGAAGTAATCTGCCCCAACCAAAGACTACGAAAATTGGTATTTCTAGCTACACTTATATAAGAGTTCTTCATTGAGGATTACTGTGAAGTCAAATAGTGAAGGATTAGCCTTACACCAAAACCTGCTCCGCCGGCAGGTACTAGAGGCGAGTCCTTTTCAGCATAAGAAGGTCCCGCAATATCCAAATGCGCCCAAGAAGTTGTGCCCACAAATTCTTTTAAAAATAAAGAAGCCGTTATTGCTCCTCCCCATTTAGTTTGGGAAATATTTTTCAAGTCTGCAATATGACTTTTAAGAAGGTCTTTATACTCATCGGGAAGTGGCATTCTCCAGATAAGTTCGCATGTTTCGGAAGCTGCTTTCTCGAGCGCATCAAGCAGCTTTTCGTTATTACCCCATAGACCAGCAATCTGTTCTCCTAGAGCTACAATACATGCCCCGGTTAATGTGGCTAAATCTATTATTTCGTCGGGTTTCTCCCTAGCTACTGCATACGAAATAGCATCAGCCAGTGTGAGTCTTCCTTCTGCATCAGTATTTAAAACTTCAATTGTCTTTCCATTCATCGCCCTGACAATATCCCCTGGCTTAAGTGCCTTGCCGGAAGGCATATTTTCGCAAGCAGCAATGAGGCCTACTACCCAGACCGAAGAGCCCAAAGCCGCCAATGCTTTAAAAACGGCTAGAACTGCAGCGGAAGCAGACATATCAGTCTTCATCCATTCCATTGCTTCGGCACCTTTAAGTGACAATCCTCCAGTATCAAAAGTTATGCCCTTTCCAATTAGTACTATTTTCTTTTTGGGTCGTCCCTGTTTATAGGAAAGATGTATAAATTTTGGCGGTTCATCGCTACCTTTTGCAACTGCCAAAAAAGCTCTCATACCGAGTTTCTCTATATCTTCTTTCTCCAAAATCTTCACTTTTATCTTGTCCTTAGTTGATCTAACTAGTTCCTGTGCAATCTTGGCTAAAGTAGTTGGTGTAGTTATATCAGATGGTTCATTAATTAAATCTCGGGCAAAGGTAGTTGCGTCGGCAAAGACTTTACCAATTCTTACCCCTTCATCACTGAGTGCAATTTTACCCGCAGATATGTTTAAGATAACTTCCTCTAATTTTGTCGCTTTCCGTTGCTCCTCTTCACTTTTATATTTTATGAACCGATAGGTAGAAAGGGAAACAGCTTCAACAGTAGCTGCTACTGTCTGCTTGACTTCAAACTTTTTCATCCAAAATTCAGGGATGACAATTGCTATTTTGTTTGGCTTACTTTCCTGGGTTTTTTTCACTGCCTGTGCAACAGAGAAGTACAGGGAATTTAAGTTAAATTCTTCCTTTTTACCAAGACCTACTATAAGGACTTTATAAGGACCACTTTCGCTTTGACTTGTGGTAATTAAGAATTGTTTTTTACTTCCCTTAAAATCTTCACGTTTGGAGGCTTCTAATATCAGTTTAGATATATTTTTTAACTCACGGAAGAATTCTTCCAGACCATCCTGCCAACAGAATAAGATTAATACATCTGCATCGATTTTGGCAGGATCTGTAGGCTTAATAGTAAATTTCATGGCTAATTGACTAGTTAAGTGTAACAAAATATAATGAGGTGCGTCAATGCAAGGTTTATCTGCCGCGGTGGCGGAACCCCGAAGGACACTTACTTGCTCCTGAGGTCTACGTCCTCGCATCGCAAGAGCGTGTCTACGGGACAAGCTGGTAAGACGCTTATGGGCGGGTGCTGGAATTGGCAGACCCCGTATAATTGGCGCGGTGGCGGAACTGGTAGACGCGCAGGTCTCAAAAACCTGTGGACCTCAAAGTCCATGTGGGTTCGAGTCCCACCCGCGCCACTAAGCACCGTGAGGGTTTCCCGTAATTCTTTCCTAATTGAAAATTTGGAATTAGAATGCGGGATCCCGCACATTTAAGCTCGATGTAAAATTATTAACACATCGAGCAAGTTGCTGCTGGGACAACTCCCTCTCCGCCCACTCGAAGTATAAGCATTCAAATATTATTTAATGTTTCTCCCAGAGTAATTCCTCCAGCATTTTCGCCTGTTAATAATTGTAAAAAATCCTCATTGGTAGCAATTAATTGTCCAGAACTTTCTCCAGTCGGAGGGTTTTCCTGCCCCTTTCTAAATCCTAACGTAGCTATTGGTTTAAATTTACCATCTGGTGTTTTACACATACATAACCAACTTCCGTCGGAGAATAATTGAATGTTAATTCCAGCTTTTCTCCTATTAATAACGAGTATTCTTTCTGACACATTTTTTCTTGCCAAATCCTCTGGAAGAGGTGGGCCTGCTGGAGCTCCCAGTTTTTGAATTGTTTCCTCGTCACTCATTTCGACGCTTTCGCTTTTAACGCCTTTTACCGTCCATAAACTTTTTGTTACTATTACTTCAATTGGTTGCGCTCTACTTCTCCCTGCAATTTTTTTTGTATATTTAATTTGTGTTTGAGGAGTTCCAAGTTCATTATTAAGTCTTTTAACCGTTTTCGCTTTAATTTTAATAAACAATAATCTACCTGTTCTACGCTCTTCTTCATTTGTCAAAGATTCTGATGAATTGGGAGTTGTAATAATTTCTCTATCCATTTTTTATAATTCTACAACATGAGATGATCAATTTATAGAGTTTGCATGCTGGCGGAATTGGATAATTAGTTGATTAGTTGATTTAATCATTCCCGCTTCCTATCTACTCCGTAGAATTTTATGCGGTCTCCTTTGAAAATTAGATCTATTTGTCCGAGAGGTCCATTACGATGTTTTGCGATTAGTAATTTTACAACCTGTTGTTCCCACTTCTCAGTATCAGTATCTTCCCGATAGATAAACATTACAACATCCGCATCCTGCTCGATAGCTCCTGACTCACGAAGGTCAGCAAGTTGTGGAATTTTGCTGCCTCTGGTTTCTACCGCTCTTGAAAGTTGTGATACGACAAGTATTGGCACCTTAAGCTCTCGAGCCAAATTTTTCAAAGATTGAGAAACTAGAGATACTTCCTGCACTCTATTGTCAAATCTTCTACCAGGATCAACTAGCTGCAGATAATCGACTATTAAAAGTCGCATTTTCTCTACTTTTTGCAGACGTCTTGCCTTGGTGCGCATTTCAAACAGATTTATTCCAGGAGTATCATCTATAAAAAGTGGTGCTTCGGATAATTCTCCCATAGCTTCCGACAATTTAGTAAAATCAGCATCAGATAATTTTCCAGTTTTTAATCGCCAGGCATCTACATCAGCTTGGGCAACCAATAATCTATCCACGAGTTCTTCCTTGCTCATTTCCAGGGAAAAAAAGCCTACTGTTTGTTTTTGATGTACAGCAATATACTGAGCTATGTTTAGTGCTAATGCAGTTTTTCCCTGACCAGGACGGGCGGCAAGAATAAGTAGGTTTGAATCTTGCATTCCTGCTAGTTTATTGTCTAAATCCTCAAATCCAGTTGGAATTCCCCGCAGCGAGGAACCACGTTTGTGAAGCTCATCTAGCCTGTCAAAACTTTCAGCTAAAGCGTCTTTTACTGGTATAAAGTCTTGATGCTGACGCTTTCGCGCTATCGATAGAATCTCAGCTTCTGAGGAATCCAGTAGTGATTGTGCCTCTTGACCCTCATTAAAAGCTGACTGCGTAATTGTTGCTGATGCTTCAATTAATCTTCTTTTTACAAAGTGATCAGCGATAATCTTGCCATAAACTTCAATATTGGCTGACGTTGGTACGCGGTTTGTAAGTTCTGTTAAATATGATGACCCGCCAATGTCTTTATATTTACCCATCTTTTTAAGTTGAGCGGTCACTGTAACAATGTCGACTGGATCGTGTTTTTCAAATAGAGCCACCATGGCAGAGTAAATATAGCTGTGAGATTCTTTATAGAAATTTTCGGGGATTACAAAATCCACAATTTCCGAAAGTGCATCTTTATCTATCAAAATTGCGCCTAGTATAGAAGACTCGGCTTGTTCATCATGAGGAGGTATCCTTGCATCAGCCATAAAAGAAATTTAAAAAGTAAAAAGCAAATTGCAAAATTATAGAAGATATTATTGAAAATTTTTAATTTTGATTTTTTATTTTTGATTTATTATTCAAGTACCACTATAGTCTGCTCTGCTGGCAATTTATCTTTAGTAATAGATAATTTTGGGACAGGGGATACGTTATCTTTGCCCATAGCGGCAATAAAATCCTCTACCTTAGTCAGTTTTCCAAAGGTTTTAGCATCAAGATCAGGAGAATAATAATGCATGGGAATAATTATGGTTGGCTCAAGTTGTTGTACCACTTCTTTGGCAACGTCGGCGCTAATTGTATAAAACCCTCCAACTGGAATCATTAAAACATCACTGCCCGATAAAATTTCGATTTGCGTATCTTCAAGTTTATGACCTAAATCACCACAATGAGTGAGCGAGACTCCATCAATCTCAATCCGATAAATAGTATTTCTCCCTCTTTCGCTTCCAGAGGTTGTATCATGAAATGTCCCAATACCAATTATTCTCACACCTAGAATTTCATATTCGCCCGGTCCTGCGACAATAACTGGATTTGCGCGTACTGCTTTTGTATTGTTATGATCCTCATGCTGATGAGATACTGTAACGATTTCAGCTTCCACTTCGGGAAATTTTAGCCCTACTATATCTTTACTATATGGATCTGTAACTATTGTTGCCGACCGGCCTCGAATTTTAAAAGAGGAATGCCCAAGACGAATTATATCCATATCCCCTTTTTTATCATTTTTAACCCTATCTTGACAAGAGGATAAACACTTATTAAGATGAAGGTGATTTAGAGTGAAGTTGAACCATGAAAAAAGATGTGGTAGTTGCCGTCGTCGTAGGTTTTATATTGGGCGCAGTTGTTGCAGTTGGCTTTGTTAACCTACCGAAATTACTGCAAAAAGGGACTCAACTTGCTGCCGATGTTCCCTCATCCAAAATTTCTCCAACGATTTCCCCAACTTTGACACCATCAGCTGGCTTAATAGTTACAGAACCCACCAACGAGAGCATAGTAGCCAAAAATTCTGTAAATATAATTGGAAAAACGAAAGCTAATAATACTTTGGTTGCCGTATCGGACTTGGACGGAGTTATAAAGACAGCATCTGATGACGGGTCTTTCTCGATTCCTTTCAAACTATCTGAAGGTGGGAATAAAATATACATCGCTTCATATGATAAAGCCGGGATTGCGCAAACAAATATCTTGACTTTATTTTATACGGCAGAAGAATTATAGGCAGGAGCTCTGTAAATTATGAAAAACGTGGTTAATATTTTTCTTATTGGTATTTATATACTGATTACTGTATTTTTATCTGCAAATAATAGTAGGGCTCAATCACCCAGCCCAACATCTGCTCCCAAACCTTCTGAAACTGCTACAGAAACAATTGATAAGCTCAAGCAAATTAAAGAGCTCAAAGAAAAGATAGCAACCAAAGTCGCTGAACTTCGTGAAAAAGAAAAAGCGGGCTTGTTTGGGTCTGTGGGCAAGATTGATAAAACTACAATAACTTTATCAACTGCTAAAGGAGATCGAAACGTAACTTTTTCTGAAGATACCTTCTTTTACCAAATTAGCGGTAATAACAAAAAAGAGATTTCCATAAAGAATATCGATGTGGACGACACAATTTCTGTCTTCGGATATACTAACGACGACAAATCATTAACTTCTGCCAAATATATATACCTTCATTCGCCTCTTATATATATTTCTGGAAAAATTTCAGCCATAGATAAAGAGAATTTTACGATTACAGTTATTGAAAAAGAAAAAGAAATTTTAGTTGATATTGAAAAATATACAACCAATTATGTTTTCGATAAGAATAAAAATTCACTAGTGAAAATTGGTTTTTCAAAGCTTACCTCCGACTCTATAGCTCATATCATAGGAACGGCAAATGCCAATGAAAAAAATAGAATATCTGCAAATAGAATTTATGTCTTCTCATTGACTGATGCTACGGTAGCATCTCCAACTGCGCAAAAACCAACTGCTGCGATCACTAAAACCAATGCTACTACAACAAAAGCAAGCTCACCCACAGCTATTCCTACACAGTGATTTCAAGAATTGTAAAAATTAGGAAAGAAATTAAATCCCTAGGTCTGGACGGATTATTTATTAGTAATCAACATAATGTTACTTATTTAACCGGATTTGCCGGTTTAGCAGCAAACGAGAGAGAGGGATTTTTGCTAATTACAGCAAGTAATGCTTATCTTTTAACTTATGCCACTTATTACGGACTATATCAAAAAGGCGAATCTGGATTTCAAACGCTTTCTATAACTCCCACTTCTAAGCTAGTCAGACATTTAAAAGAATTATCAATGTCAGAAAATTTGAAAAAGGTGGGTTTTGAGAAAGAGAACATAACTGTCGGTGAGTTATCATCTCTTAAAAAAAATTTAACAGTAACGCTTGTTGAAACCGAAGATATAATTGAAAAATTTAGACTATTTAAAGATAATGGCGAATTGTCATCTATAACTTCTGCTGCCAAAATAGGAGACCAAGCATTTAATTTTATTAAAACAAAAATTAAAAAAGGTAAGTCGGAAAAAGATTTAGCATTTGAACTGGAATATTTCATAAAAAAACAAGCGGATGATATCTCTTTTTCACCAATTGTCGCTTATGACGAAGGGGCTGCGATCCCTCATTATTTACCTTCCAAAAAGAAAATAATTACTGGAAATACTTTGATTTTACTGGATTTTGGTGCGATAGTTGGAGGTTACTGTTCTGATATGACCAGAGTAGTTTTTTTGGGCACTCCATCGGAAACTCAAGCAAAAGCATATAAAACACTTCTTGAGGCACACAAATTATTACATTCTGAACTTGCATCTAATTCTCCTATTTCGGGTGCAAAACTTGACCAAATTGCAAGAGGTGTTGTAAAGAAATCCGGTTTTCCCACTTACCCTCATAGTTTAGGCCACGGAGTAGGTTTGGCAATTCATGAAAACCCAAGATTGAGGTTTGATAAAAATCAATTACTTGAACCTGGTATGGTTTTCACTCTTGAACCCGCGATATATATAGATAGAAAATTTGGCATCCGCATTGAAGACTTAGTTTATTTAAAAGGCGGAAATATAGAAATACTTACTAAATCGAGTAAAGATCTAACAATACTTTATTAGTTTTGAATCTGAAAATAAAATTAAATAAGCTCCAATTAAACCGTGCCTCAGAGATATTTGCTAACTTAGGCTTAGTATTTATTGCCTCTCTTGTAGTACCCAGTTTTACAGGTACACAAATTAATAGTATAATTTTTGTAATTGGAATAATTCTCAGTAGTTTTTGTTTTTTAATAAGTTTATTTATTCTGCGTTCAAAGTAATATGCATCCATTACTTACTTTCTATCTGGCTGGTGTTATTATTGTATTGTTTTTACTAGCTCTGGTATATCCCACCCTCAGAGACCAATCCAAAAAAAAGAAGCGAAAGTAGTATAAGGGAAGTTGTATGATCAAGCCTCAAACACTAAAAGGTTTCAGAGATTTTTTACCAGAAGTAGCGATCAAACGAAACTGGCTTAAACAGATTATAAGTGAAATCTTTGAACTGTGGGGATATGACCCTCTGGAGACTCCAACTCTTGAACCACTTGAACTTTTTGCAGGACAGATCGGAGAAGAGGAAAAATTGTTTTTCAAGTTTAAAGATCCTGGTGGTCGTGACGTTGCCTTAAGGTACGACCAAACCGTGCCCACGTGTCGTGTAGTTGGACAATATAATCAACAACTTTCATACCCTTTTAAGCGCTATCAAATCCAACCAGCTTTTCGAGCAGAAAAACCACAAAGGGGACGTTATCGCGAGTTTTTACAATGCGACGCAGATATATTTGGTATTGAGTCACCTTATGCCGATGCAGAAGTGATAGCCCTATCGCTTGATATTTATCGTCGTCTTGGATTTAAAACTGCAAAGGCACTTATTAACGATCGTTCTCTTTTAAAAGATATTCCTTATCCAGCTTTAGCATCTATTGATAAGCTTAAGAAAATCGGTGAACAACGAGTTTTAAAAGAGATGAAGGATAAAGGAATTGCCACCACAAATGCTCACCAATACTTAAAAAAAATACAAAATCTAAAACCGAGTGATTCGATCACTATTATTTCAAATTATCTAGAAGATCTCGGATTTAATCATGAATGGTATTCTTTTGAACCGACAATAGTTCGCTCATTCTCTTATTCAACAGGTATTATTTGGGAGATTGAAATTCCAGGCTTTACCGGAGGCTCAGTGTTGGGTGGTGAACGATATGATCAATTAGTTGAAAAAATATCCGGAGTTAACATACCCGGTACTGGTTTTGGTCTGGGTTTTGATAGAACTCTAGAAGCTGCCGAACAATTTGGACTAATCCCGCAGAAAAAAACCACCTCTCGGGTGCTAGTCACTGTATTTAATAAAGACTTACAAGTTAAATCACTAGAGATAACTTCTTCTTTAAGAAGGTTAGGAATAAATACAGATATATACACAAACCCAGAAGCAAATCTAGACAAACAGCTCAAGTACGCTGATAGAAAAGGTATACCTTTTGTGATAACTATCGGACCAGAAGAAGTCGTGATGGGAAAGGTAAAACTAAAAGATATGAAAAATAGAAAAGAGCAATTATTTACGCTGGATCGGGTTATTAATAAGTTAAAAGGTAATTAATTTCCTATCCCCTGCCCATGAATCTATCCAGAAAACAAAAGGCCGTCATTGCTTTAATAATTGCAAACACAATTTGGGGTGCAGCCTCTCCAATTTTTAAGTGGTCCCTTCAAGATATACCTCTATTTACACTCGCTTATTTACGATTCTTTATAGCAAGCCTTATTTTATTTCCCTTCGCTATAAAAAGAAATTTGAAAATTGCCCCTAAACATTTTCCTCATTTGGTAGCTTTAACGTTATGTGGCATAACTCTCAATATCACATTCTTCTTTATGGGGCTTAATTTAGCTCCATCTATTAACGCTCCCATTATCGCTTCCTCGGGTCCAATTATTCTAATTCTTGCCTCAATTTTTATCCTTAAAGAACATCCTTCCAGAAAAACTATTGTTGGGACCTTAGTTAGTTTAATTGGAGTGTTTGTAATTATTGGACGTCCTCTTTTTGAAGAGGGATTCAACATAGACGCGTTTTGGGGTAATATGTTTTTTTTAATAGCAACAATTGGTGCTGTTGGTCATACAATTATTAATAAAGAAATAGCGGATAAGTATTCTTCTCTTGTTATAACTTTTTATTCCTTTTTGTTAGGTAGTCTCACCTTTCTTCCATTTTTTGTATACGAGACTTGGCAAAACGGCGGCCTGGTGCAACTTGATATCCGAGGTTCTATAGGGTTAATTTTTGGTATATTCCTTTCATCAACGCTCGCTTATAGTCTATTTCATTGGTCGATGTCAAGAATAAGCGCTTCTGAAGTCGGTATTTTTACTTACATAGATCCTGTAGTTGCAACAGTTATTGCAATACCGCTTCTTGGTGAAGTTGTAACTCCACTTTTCATTATAGGGTCATTTTTCGTTTTTGCAGGAATATTTGTTGCCGAAGGTCGCCTCCATTACCATCCCTTCCATAAACTTAAACCTACTCGATAAGTAACTACTTTCTAGATTTGTCTGTTGGCAAAACTTCAATTTTCAGGTATAATTATAACTCATGAAAGCAAGTATTCATCCGCAATACTACCCGGAAGCACAGGTTGTTTGTGCTTGTGGTAATACGTTTACTGTGGGATCCACCAAGCAATCCATTCATACAGAAATTTGCTTCAAATGCCATCCGTTTTTCACTGGTGAAATGAAGTATGTGGATACTCTTGGAAGAGTTGAAAAATTCCAACAAAAGCAAAAGAAAGCCGTAGAGTCAGAAAGCGTGCTAGCTGCTAAAAAGCAGAAAAAAGAAGAAAAACAAGAGCAGATCAGAAAACCCAAGACGCTGCGAGAGATGTTGATGGGAACCACATAAAAGAAATTCTCTAATAATTCGAATATTATCTCGAATGGACTCGAATGCGCATTCGATTTTATTCGAGTTTTTATTAGTGTTATTCGAGAATTATGATTATGAATCCTGATATCGCCATCTTAGAATTTCGTCCAGGACCCGGGGGCAATGAAGCTAAAATATGGGCATCTGACCTGTTGCGAATGTACGCGCGATTTGCTAATTTACAAGGCTGGAACGTAGAAGTACTAAATGATACAACTATACGTATCCGCGGACCCGCTGCTTTCACTAAACTACAATACGAAGCCGGTACTCATAGAGTACAAAGAATACCAACAACTGAACGCTATGGAAGAATACACACATCTACGGCTACAGTGGCAGTATTACCGGAAATTCCAGAGAACGAAATTATTATCAGACCTGAGGAAATCGATTGGGAGTTTTTCAGAAGCGGAGGCAAAGGCGGACAGAATGTAAATAAAGTTTCAACTGCCGTTCGAGTTAGACATAAACCGACCGGAATTATTACAACAGCCCAAACTGAAAGAGACCAGCATCAAAATAGAAATGTAGCTCTTGCCATGCTAAGAGCTAAGCTTTGGCAATTGGAGGAGGGAAAACGCGCACAAACATTAGGAGATGCCAGAAGTATAATTGGCAGAGGTATGAGAGCCGAAAAAATTCGTACTTATAACTTTCCCCAAGATCGAGTCACTGATCACCGTATCGGAAAATCCTGGGCTAAATTGGAAGATATATTAAACGGCAAACTCGATAAAATAATTAACACATTAGAAAGTTCAAATACTCCAAACTAATTTTCTTATTATTTTATATTTGATTTTTGATATTTGATATCTCTGCTTACTCCCCCTCATACTCCCCAACTGTTACCTGTAATGTCTTCGTTTCTCCATCTCGCCAGATCTCAATGTTTAATTTGTCACCAATTTTTTTATCAGCTATAATTTTGGCAAGTCCTCCCCCTTTTTCACTGACTTTATTGCCGTCAATCTTTGTTATAATATCTTCCTGCCTTATTCCAGCTTTATCTGCAGGAGAATCGGTAACTACTTCTTGTATATATGCTCCCTCCGGTACATCATTAATGATAGACAGGTCACGGGAAATTATTCTGTATCTTACTCCCAAAAAAGGTCGCTGGAACTTCCCGCTTTTATTAAATTGGTCCAATCCTTCTTTTATTACATTAATTGGAATCGCAAAACCGATATTTTCTGCGGCAGCTGAGACTGCTGTA
>Ga0213870_1000306_pt1 | contig 24964 bp, 22 predicted proteins | sample WICALVC2017_Meta_FD_160119 | JGI IMG/M metagenome (GOLD analysis project Ga0213870, IMG submission 160119) | Freshwater microbial communities from subterranean cave lake in Wind Cave National Park, South Dakota, United States - WICALVC2017 | ecosystem: Environmental > Aquatic > Deep subsurface >... | reverse complement strand
AAGTGGTATAGACATTTATAGAATTAACGCTGGAAAAGACAATTTTTTTAAAAAATTTAGAGTATGGTTTGGACTTTGGAAGTTAAGATCTCTTTTTAAGAATGCTGACATAATCCATGCTCACGATATCTTTTTTTGGTATCTTCCGTTTAGATTTTTATATTCTAAGAAACCTATTTTTACAACATTTCATGGATATGAAACAAAGTATCCCCCCTCAAAAAGAGCAATCTTCATTCGAAAGATTAGTGAGTGGCTATCAAATGGAAGCATCTGTATAGGCGAGTACGTAAAAAAATGGTATGGAGCAAGTTCTAAGTATGTTAGTTACGGTGGCGTAAGCATACGTAACTACCACGCTACAGTGTGTGGTAGTTATACAAAAGGCATTAAAATTCTTTTCATAGGAAGGCTTGAGGAAGACGCAGGAATTAGAATTTATTTAAGGGTCGTGGATGTTTTGAAGAAGAAAAGAGTACGTTTTACTTTTGACGCATGTGGGGATGGATCGTTTAGGAAAGAGGTTGAAAGGTTTGGTAAGGTTTACGGTTTTGTTTCTGATCTTGCTTCTTATATAAAGAGTTCCGATTTTGTATTTGCATCCTCTTATCTTTCAATTCTTGAGGCAATGGCAGCAAAAAAGATGGTATTTTCTGTTTATGATAACCCACTTAAAGAGGACTATCTAAAAATGTCGCCATTTGCGCAGTGGATAGTTATTGAAAGTTCTCCCGAGGGTTTGGCTGACAAAATTATATACTTTTTAAAGTATCAAGAGAAGAAAAAAATAATCACTAACTCAGCATACAATTGGGTTAAAACACAGACTTGGGAAAAAGTAGTAGACAAATACTTAAGTCTTTGGAAATAAAATAACTCATGTTACGCATTCTTGGTCAGGCTGGCTTGTCCAGCATCTCTGATCACGTTGGAGATTCTGGATGCGCTTGCGTAACATGAATAAAATAACATGAAAATATCTTTTGTCGCAACGGTTCTTAACGAAGAGAAAACGATTGACGCGCTTCTTGATTCTATTTTTAGACAAACGAAAATGCCTAATGAGATTATTGTAGTTGATGCCGGATCAAGCGACAAGACTTTTTCGATACTTTCAGGTTTCACCTCGGAGGAGTCGAGGTCGTTGCCTCGCCACCGTCCGAGGTGGGAAGGCAAAAAAGTAAAATTAAAAATTTTTATAAAACCCAATTTGACAATTGCCCAAGGGAGGAATTATGGAATAAAAAAGGCAACTGGAGATATTATTGCGATGTCAGACGCAGGATGCACCTTGCATAAAGATTGGCTTGAAAAAATTACAGAAGCTTTTGTAAAAGAAAATGCCGATATTGTGGGTGGTTTTTACAAGATGATGGGTTCAACTCCATTACAAAGGGCTTTGAGTGTATTTTTAGGGATTCCTCCACAAAGGTTTGACCAAAATAAGTTTTTACCTTCTGCCCGGTCGATAGCGTTTAAAAGGACTTTGTGGAAAAAGATTGGAGGGTTTAATGAAAAGCTTGAGCGTGCAGGCGAGGATACATTGTTTAATTATCAGGCAATAAAACATGGAGCTAAATTTGTAAGAGTTAAGGATGCTTTAGTTGATTGGGAAGTCCCCAACAGTCTTTGGGAGGGATTAAGAAAGTTTTACATTTACGCAAAAGGAGATGCTCAAGCAGGCATCTGGTGGCACCCAACGCAGCGAATATCAACACACAACCTTAAAATCTTTAGCGTTTTTGTTCGATATGCCGTAGGGATTGTGCTACTTATTCTTGCCTTTTGGTACGAAATTGCAGACTACATATTGGTTGTGTCTATTTTAGCGTATTTGGCGTGGTCTATCTGGAAAATGCGAGATGTGGTGACTGATTCTAGAACAAGAATTTGGTTACCAATCGTACAGATTGCTTCAGATATCGGTGTGCTATTAGGTGCAACATTAGGAATTTTTAGTAAGATTTCAAGAATGGTATAATTGGAAGATAAGTTTAATATAATTTATAAATGGGATATACGAAGGAAGCATTAAGAGGTGTTACATGGATATGGATATTGCGTATTTTGACAAGAGGTTTTTCTTTTTTAAGAATCGCGATAATAGCTCGAGTACTAACCCCGAACCTTTTTGGTCTTTACGGAATTGCCGCGTTAGCGCTTTCTTTAGTTGAAGTTTTTACCGAATCTGGAATTAATGTATTTATTATTCAAGAGAAAGAAAAACTTAAAAAGATTGTCAGTACTGCATGGATTGTATCCATAGTTCGCGGAATAATAATATTCTTGATAATTATTTTATCTGCTCAACATATTGCCAATTTTTTTAATTCTCCTCGCGCATATTTTCTTATTCTTGTAATAAGCATAGTACCCTTAATAAAAGGGTTTATTAATCCTTCTATCATTAGATTTCAAAAGGATCTCGAGTTTAAGAAGGAATTTCATTTTAGACTGGCTATATTTGCTATAGAATCAATTCTGTCTATTATTTTTGTGTATATTCTTCGGGATCCGGTGGGCATTATTTACGGATTGATTATGGGGGCTATTTTTGAGGTAATGATATCCTTTTTATTTGTTAAACCGATACCAAGGTTCAATTTTGATAAGACAAAACTTAAAAAAATTTTATCACGCGGTAAGTGGATAACAACGAGTGGAATCTTTAATTACTTATATCATAATGCAGATGACGTGGTTGTAGGAAGAATTTTGGGAACTTCGTCATTGGGACTTTACGATATGACATATAAAATTTCTACGCTTCCTATAACTGAAGTAGCAGATGTTGTTTCAAGAGTTATCTTTCCGATATACACCAAGTTTTCCGATGATTCCATACGTTTAAAAAGAGCATTTATAAAAACAATAGGAGGGGTAAGCGTAATAACTATTCCTATAGGCTTAATTTTATTTTTCTTTCCTGAAAAAGTAATCGAGATCGTTTTAGGCCCACTATGGTTGGATGCAGTTCCAGTTCTTAAAATCTTGGGATTTTTTGGAGTGATAAGAGCAATATCAGGGACTACTTCTGCTTTGTTTTTGGCTGTAAAAAAACAGGAATTAGTTACAATTGTCACATTTGTAAGTTTACTTGGATTAGCAGTATCAATTTTACCGTTGGTAGCTTACTATGGACTTGTAGGGGCTGCTTTAGCATCTCTTGTTGGGACAATAAGCGCAGTTCCAATAATGATATACTTTACCATAAAAGTTTTTTCAGGCAATGAGAAGAGTAACTCCAAAAGTTTATACTAAAAAATACTACCTAACCGATTGTACGGGATACAACGAGTATAAAAAAAGTCTTGGCGAGGAATTTGAACCTCGATTTAAAGAAATTATTAAGTACTTTGCCATTAAACCTAATACCCGAGTTTTAGATGTCGGTTGCGGAAGAGGAGAAATGGTTCTTTTTGCGGCAAAAATGCGGGCCGAAGGATTTGGCATTGATTATTCAAAAAATGCAATTGCGTTAGCCAATTCGTTAAAGAAAGGTAAACCCTTTGTACTGCAACAAAAGATGCATTTTTTGGCCATGGATGCAAAATGCATTAAGTTTGCCGATTCATATTTTGACACTGTAATTCTTACGGATGTTATTGAACACCTTTATTCAGAAGAGTTAGAAATAGTCTTTAAAGAAATTAAACGGGTATTAAAAAATGAAGGACAACTAATAATTCATACTGCCCCAAACAGATTATTTAATGACTACGGTTATAGGTACTATTCATATCCAATAAGTACGTTAATTGTTAGTATTTGGAATATTTTTAACAAAAATAAATACCCAAATATTGAGAAATCGGGAAAATTAAGAACAGATTCGCATTCTATTATGCACGTTAATGAACCAACATATTTTTCGTTACAAAGATTGATTAAACAATATGGGTTTAAGGGATCTATTTTTAGTTCTAATATTACGGTAAAGAAACCAATTATAAGCTTTAAGGATTCTCTTTTTAATTTTCTAGTATTTTTCCATCCAATCTCCCGAAAATTTCCACTAAACGTATTTTTTGGCAGTGATTTTATATGCATTCTTGAAAATATAAAATGAAGATTGCTTTTTTTAATAATTTACCCACAGGAGGAGCAAGAAGAGTTTTATACGAACAAGTAAGGTTTTTTTCTCAAAAAAGTCAAGTGGATGTCTTTGAGATAAACCATGCCAGAAATGATTTCTTACAATTTAAAAACATAAATCACAATATTAATAGATATACTTTTATTATCGAGAGTAAACTTCCTGGATTTTTAGCAAGACTAGCAAGCGACTATAGAAACATCGTACTTCTAAAAGCTCTCCATAAAAAAATTGCCCAAGATATAGATAATAAAAATTATGATTTTGTTATTGTTCACCCGGATAGATATACACAAGCACCTTACTTGTTGCATTTCTTAAAGACACGTCACTTTTACTACTGTCATGAGTTGTTGCGAATTGCCTACGAAAAAGAGTTAGGGGTTGCTAAAACTTCATTTTACCTAAACAGAATGTATGAATTTTTAACACGAAAAATAAGAAAGCAAATTGACAGAGAAAATGCAAAATCTACAATGAAAATTATTGCAAACTCTTATTTTATTAAGAGGAAAGTCGAAAGTGAATATAGTAAAAAATGTGAGGTATGTTACCCTGGCGTTGACCCTTGGGTATTTAGATCTAAAACAAGAATTAAAAAAAATAAAATACTTTTTGTAGGAGAACCCAATGTTATAAATGGATACAATCTATTGGAAAAATCTTTAAGCTTTATAGATAAAAATAAGAAACCTAAAATAGAGATAGTTAATTTTCTTTCTAAAAAAAATACACTTTATGATGAGCAATTAAGTAAGATTTATTCAGAATCACTTGCAACTTTGTGTTTGAGCTATAATGAGCCGTTTGGTATGGTCGCTTTGGAGTCTATGGCTTGTGAAACTCCAGTTATTGCAGTTAATGAAGGAGGATATAAAGAAACGATTATAGATAAAGTCACAGGATTTTTGATAAATAGAGATCCTAAAGAGATTGCAAAAAGAATAAGCGGCTTAATTGAAAATAGAAAACTAATTCAATATTTAGGAAAAAATGGAAGAAGACATATATTGGAAAGATGGACATGGGATCGGCACTTTAAATGTATAGAAAAAATCGTGAAAAAAGAAATATTATGAAGAATGCTGTGATTTCTGTAATTATAGTTTACTATCGTGCAAAAAAAGAACTATTTGAATGCATATATTCTCTTTTAAAGTCAAAAGCCAATATACCTTTTGAAATAATTGTGGTAGATAATGATAGACATAAAACTATTGGGCGGGAAATCTTGGGACGTTTTCCTAAAATAAAATATATTAAAAGTAGTAGAAATATTGGATATGGCGCTGGAAATAATTTTGGAGCAAGCAAGGCAAAAGGAGAGTATCTATTTTTTCTAAATCCAGACACAAGAGTATATCATAACACAGTTGATATTCTCTATCGGTTTATAAATAAAGACAAAACAATTGGCGTAGCTTCGCCATTGCTTCTTGATAGGAAACAAAAGCCCTATCCTTTGCAAGGATCGCAAGAATTAACACCGCTAAGAACAATTATTTGTTTTTCTTTTCTAAATAGATTCCTTCCCAATAATCCAATATCTAGATCATATTTCCTTTTGGACTGGAATAAAAAAGACATAAGAAAAGTTGATACTGTTCCAGGAACGGCATTTTTAATTAGAAGAGCAATATTCGAAAAGATTGGGCGTTTTGACGAAAGATTTTTTCTATTTTTTGAAGAGGACGATATTTGCAGAAGAGTCAAAAAACTTGGATTTACTATCTATATTAATCCCAAATCAAAAATAATCCACCTAGGAGGGGTGAGCACAAAGACAAGAAAAGATATTAACGAAATCTTTTTGAAAAGCCGTTTTCTATATTTTAGGAAACATTTTGGATTCCTTTCTGCTTTTGTTATTCATAATTTTTTAAATATTAGAAAAACACATATTTTTTTATGTGCAGCTTTGTTCATTTCAGCTTTTTTAAGATTTTATAGACTTCCGGAACTCATGCAATTTATAGGCGATCAGGGATGGTTTTATCTGTCAGCAAGAGATATGATTTTGACAGGCAATATTCCTCTAGTTGGAATAACATCAAGTCATACATGGCTTCACCAAGGACCACTTTGGACATACATGCTTGCGGGTGCTTTATTGATTGGTAATTTTAATCCACTTTCCGGAGCCTACATTACTGCTTTTATTGGAATATTTTCTGTTTTTTTTATGTATAAAATTGGAACCGAGTTTTTTTCTAAGAAATTTGGCTTAATTGCAGCTCTTATATATTCTACTTCTCCTCTCGTGATTTTTCATGACAGAATGCCATATCATACAAGTCTTATTCCCTTTTTTGTCCTTCTTCTTTTTTATTCATTAATAAAATGGAGCAAAGGAAGCGCATATTATTTGCCACTAGCAGTTTTTCTAATGTCTATTCTATACAATCTTCATCTTGCAACAATAGTTTTCTGGCCTGTAATTATTTTCCTTCTTGTACTTACAAAATTACGAAATACAAAAATTATAATATTGAGCTTGTTTGCCTTAATTATTCCCATGCTCCCTATTCTTATATACGACTTATCGCATGGTTTTCCACAAACCTTAAAGTATGGCGCTTGGTTTATTTATAAATTTTTACAAACAGCCGGTTTTATAGAAAAAAGCAGCGTTTCGGGATATACTCTTGTAGATACTTTTAGTTTTTTCTTTGAGAAATATAATCTTTTAACTGTTGCTTTTTTGCCACGGTATATTGCTTTTGTCGTTTTCGAAGCAGCGATTGTGTTTTTTTTACTAGAGGCAAGAAAAAACAAAATTATTTCTCCATTTAATATTATTTTTTACTCGACAATTATAAGTGTTATTGCCTATTTTTTTTCAAACACGCCGTCGGAGGCTTATCTTGTAATGCTTTTTCCAGGTCTTATCTTTTTGCTTTCTTATACTTTAAACAAAATTAAACCTCTAATAATCTCGATAGGGGCTGTACTTTTTATTTCGCTGTTTAACACATATAGTTTTGTAGCTTCGGATTTTCTTATGGAAAATCGTTTAACTTTACAAGAAAGAATAGATGCTTCAAAAAAAATTGTAAGTTTGGTTGACGGTAAAGAATATAACTTAATAGGTAAAGGTTCGCTTTCGGATTTTGAAAGTTATACAATGAATTATAAATATTTAGCTTGGTTCCTGGGGAATGGTCCTGTAAAAGAGGAAAGAGATATTAAAATATACGTTGCAGAATCTAAATCCGAAATTCGGATATCGAAATCCGAATAGGTATATGATAAGCGCTGTTGTTTTAACCAAAAACGAAGAGAAAAATATAAAGGATTGTTTAAAAACCCTTAAGTGGTGCGATGAGCTGATTGTAGTAGACGACAATTCTATGGATAAAACTGTTGAAATTGCAAAAAAAATGGGTGTCCAAGTTTATACTCATAATCTTAATTTTGACTTTTCTAAACAGCGAAATTATGGTTTGTCAAAAGCAAGAAGAGATTGGGTTTTGTTTGTAGATGCAGACGAAAGAGTATCCGATGCGCTAAGATACGAAATTCAATACACTCTTTCATCACAAAATTTGCTGGAGCAAAAAATGTGTGGTTTTTACGTTAGAAGAATAGATTTTATGTGGGGAAAAAAACTAAGATATGGCGAAACGGGAAATATAAGGATTATGCGGCTAGCAAAAAAAAGTACTGGTGAATGGATAAGAAAAGTACACGAGGATTGGAGAATCGAAGGAAAGATAGGACAACTTAATAATCCCCTTTACCATTATCCGCATCCGTCAGTAACAGAATTTTTAAGAGAAGTCAATTTCTATACTGACATTAGGGCAAATGAGTTATATGAAAAAAAGGTTAAAGCTTACTGGTGGGAGATTATTTTATATGCAAGGATAAAATTTTTTGTAAACTATTTTCTTAAAAAGGGGTTTTTGGACGGAGTTCCTGGGTTAATTTATGCTTTAATGATGAGTTTTCACTCGTTTCTTGTTCGCGGAAAACTTTGGATATTATGGCACCGCTAAAACTGCTTACTGTTATTTTAGTAATTTCTTTTGTTTTCGGCGAAATAGTTAGGCTAGAGCTAATGCCCAACGTATTTATAAAACCTTTGGATATAGCAGTTGGAATAATTTCTGTTTTAGGAATTCTTCGGTTGATGATTTCTAAAAAACTAGACGTTTTATACAAAGACAAAATATTTAAATTGGTAATCCTGTTTTTTCTGATAGGTTTTATCTCGCTTCTTTTTAATTCTCGAAATTTAAGTTTGGGAGAATTTTTATCTTCCTTTTTGTATGGAGTGCGGTTTGTTTCCTATGCATTTTTGCTTGTGATCATAAAAAATATCAAGCATTCATTAATAGATAGTACAGTTTATATGCTTTTGACTGCGGGAATCGTTTTGTTGATATTTGGATTTATCCAGTATTTGTTTTATTCAGACCTTCGCAATCTTTATTATTTGGGTTGGGATGAACACATGCATAGAATGTTTTCTACTTTTCTTGACCCAAACTTTAGCGGTGGATTTTTCGTTCTTTTCTTGATTTTTATATCAGCAATTGGGTTATATTTTTTCCAAATCAACCGAATAAAGATTTCACTAATTTTTGTGATTTTCTGGCTGATAACTCTTGCTGCTGTCTATCTTACATTCTCAAGAAGTGCTCTGATAATGCTTTTTGTAGGAGCTTTTGTTTTTCTATTTTTAGTTAAAAAACTCAAGTGGATTTTAGTATTTATTGTGTCATTTTTGATATTTGCTGCAATTTCTTCAAAAAGTTTTTACATAGAAAATGTCAATCTTTTAAGAACTGCGTCAACTGGGGCAAGGCTTGAATCTGCAAGAACAGCAGTAGAGATTATAAAAGAAAATCCTGTTTTGGGGGTTGGGTTCAACAGCTATAAATATGCGCAAATAAGATACGGATTTAGAGACAAAGAAAGCGCTCTAAAAAGTCATGCAGATGCAGGTACAGACAACAGTTTTCTTTTTATTTTAGCAACCACTGGAATTGCGGGGTTTGCTTCCTACTTATACTTATTGTTTACTATTCTAAAACAAGCGTTTAAATCATATAAAACATACAGAGAAAAAAATATAGAATATTATTTGGCTATAATTGTTATTACCTCATTTGTGGGAATTATAGTTAATTCTATGTTTATAAATAGCTTGTTTTATCCGCCTATTATGTTATGGATGTGGATACTTGTCGGTTTACTCGATAATACTGTTAAAAATCCTTCACTACGTTCAGGATGATAAATTTAAGGATTGTATGTCACCTTTATGGTTTTCTCCGTTTTATTTCCGGCTTGATCTTGGGCTTTAATTTCTATAACATTTTCTCCATTTTGCAAAGGAAGATTGTAATAAAACGTATTACTCTGATCTGTTATTGCCCAATAGCCATTAACGGTTACTTTAATCAAGGGATCGGTTTGCCCCTGTATCGTAACGCTTTTTTGTTCTGAAGAGAATATCTGCCCATCTGCAGGATAATCTATATTCAGAGTAGGTGGAGAGTTTTTATACGATATATGTAGGGCTTTGGAAAAATCGCTTTCTTGTGCTTGATTAATGCTTGTCGAAGGTTCCACAACAGTTTTTGCTTTTATTGTATTTTCTTCTTCTGTTAAGAATACATTAAAAGAAAAACCGCCGCTGTCTTCTGTTTTGGTGTGGTCTATTAGTATATTGTTAACGTATAGGCTTACAGTCTGATTGTCTAATGCTTCTCCTGTAACTATAATTTCAGCGCTATTTGTGGCAATTGGTAGGGGGTTTAGAACTGGGGCAGCTACAAAAGAAACATTATTTTCTTGTATTGTACCAGCCTTAGAACTAGTTTGGCCAGAAACAAAAAGAGTAAAATTAATTAGCATTGGTATGCCAAACTTAAGTACCAAAGCTGTTATAACAACGATTCCTATTAGATTAAAGATAAGATTTTTTCTTGATTTTTTCTCCAGTCTTTTGTAAAGTCTGGAGCGGGTGTTATATCTCACAAAGCTATTCTAACAAATTTTTTGCCAAGTTTCAGTTATCGTTTGATTACATAGCAGTACTTTCCCCAGAAAGGACACCATCGAATCTCATCGATTTTTTGTCTTAATGGTAGTCTTACTATTTTTTCAGGCATAGAAACTATCTTATCCTCTTTTGTTACAGCTTGATATTCTCTATATTTCATGCCAGCAAAAAATGCTGTAGCACCAATAAGAATTACCAAAACTGCACCTATAATATAAGTTCTTCTCACAATTTTCACCTCCTTAAATTAAGGATTGGGGCGAGTATATCAGATAAAGTTAAGAATAACCTAAGAGAGCTAAGACCACTTTGCCGCGGGGGTGGTTTTTTTCTAGGTGTTTAAATGCTTGTCTTATTCTCTCAAAAGGAAACACTTTATCTATATGTGGTTTAATAGCTCCAGTCTCAACCAACTCTTTTAAGCGATTAAGCTTTGGGGAAGTAGTTTTTGTGTTTTGTCCAATTGCTGTAACACCATAGTCTTGGGCTTGTTTTTGGTTTGGTTCTCCAAGCATAGACACTAAAATTCCATTTTTTTTAAGAACTCTGAAAGACTTATCTGTTGTTTCTTCTCCCACAGTATCAAATACCGCGTCAAAGCCATGAATCATTTCCTCAAATTTTTGGCTTTTGTAATCAATAGCCATATCTGCCCCAATACTTTTAACAAAATCAATATCATTACTACTTATTGTTGAAGCAACGTATGCGCCCAAATGTTTAGCCAACTGGACTGCAATATGACCAATGCCTCCTGCTCCACCGTGGATGACGATCTTTTGGCCACTAGTAAGTTTTATATAATCCTCTAAAGCCTGAATAGCACTTGCTCCAACAAGAGGAAGAGCGGAAGACTCAAGAAAATCTGCATTCTTTGGCATTAAAGATGTATTTGCAACATTTGAGGAAGCAAACTCTGCAAACGCTCCTGATCCACCGTTTAGAACCAATGCTTGTCCGTAAACTTGGTCACCCACTTTGAATTCTTGGTCAGCTGACGGACCCAATTGGACAACAACTCCTGAAAAATCTCCACCGACTGTGAAAGGAAACTGCAATGGTATCATTTCTTTCATATATCCACTGCGCAATTTCCAATCAAAAGGATTAAGGCTTGCAGCGTGCACCTCTACCAGTATTTGGCCTTTTTTAGGTATTGGCTTTGTGGCATTTTGGTTAATCTCTATTACTTCTTCTCCCCCATATCGGCTATATTGCGCAGCTTTCATACAATTAGAGTATCAAAGTAAACACGAAGTGTCAAGTATTTATCCTGTTGAAACTATCACCTGAAAGGTGTAACCGCGTCTGACGCGGTGTAATCCTTGCTACCTGATTTTATGTGGCTTGAGAGCCTTCCCGGAGAATCGAACTCCGATCAACGGTTTACGAAACCGTCGCTCTACCATTGAGCTAGGAAGGCACAGATATATTTTATGTGATTTATTAAAAAAGGGCAAATATTTTTATTTTGAGGAAAGGAATTTCTTTCCGTGACCAACAGAGGTATTTATAGGAATTTTGTTTTTGCATAAAGGACATTTATCTTTATCAAAGGATTGTGCTTTAAAAACGCCAAGGTGCGATAGAGGATGACCGATTGTTTTTGAGTTAACTTTTTCAGGATCACGATTTACCATTATGCAAACAGCCATGATTTTTCCTCCAGCCTTTTTTACGCTTTCGATTACCTTTTTGACAGATCCGCCTGTGGTAGTAAGATCTTCCACAATCAGAATTTTTTTGTTTTTTACCAACTTATCGTAATCACGTTTAAAAACTTGATTGCTGTTTTCGTCTTTCTCGGTAAAAACACTAATAATTTTTTTGTTTTTTAATTTTGAAAGATGATAGGCGGTCCATTGAGAAAGTATGATTCCTCCAATTGATGGACCTACAACCACGTCAATATCTTTGTTTTTAAATTTTTGTGCAAAAAGTATACAAACTTGCGAAGTTTTTGTGGTATTTGGATATAACATGTCTTTTCGTATATATACACTTCCGTGCTTGCCAGAGGTATATACGAAGTGACTATCAGTAACGATTGCGCCAATACTTTTTAGAACTTGAATAACGTTTACCATCTGTATTTATTAATCTCATCTCTTAATTTTCTCGCTTCTTGTCTTGGATCTTTCGCATAGATAATGCTTCTGCTTGCGTTAAATATAATGCTACTTTTATTTTCATCAATTCCAGCTTTTACCGCTTTTTTTATATCAGCGCTTTGAGCACCAAGGCCAGCAGACAAAAAAATAGAGGTAGGAAATAGAGTTCGCAATTCCTCAAGTGTTTTTGGGTAAGTTGCTCCGATAAAAATCCCAATATTATCAAAATTCCATCTTTTCACTATTTGCGCCACATTTAAATAATAGGGTTTACTGTCAGCTTTTATGTCTTGAAACATTTTTGCGTCAGTATTTGAGGTTTTGATAAGAAGTATTATGAGTCTATCTTTATATTCGAGAAATGGTTTGATGGTATCCAAACCCAAGATAGGGTTTACCGTGACCGCATCAGCCTTCCAGTAATAGAATACTGCTTTTGCATACATTTTGGCGGTATTGGGGACATCTCCACGTTTCGCATCAAGAATTATAGGAATGTCTTTAAAATTGGACTTAAGATAATCAATTGTTTTTTTTAACGATTTTAAACCCTCAATCCCGTAGGCTTCGTAAAAAGCAATGTTTGGTTTGTAACTGCAAACTAAATCGTTTGTTGCATCAATAATTTTTTTATTATATTCAAAAATGGGATCGTTATTCCTTGCAAGTTTTTTTGGAATTTTTTCTAGATCTGTGTCGAGTCCAACACAAAGTAAAGAATTGTTTTTTTTAACAATTTTCTCCAGTTTTTGTTTAAACGACATATTTTATTTACCCAATCGAGAGTTTTCGATTTTCCAGATTTCATAGGCTAGATAAGGATTCCACATTGCACCTGTTGCAGATTGAACAAGATTTGCCCCCGCTTTTTTGTACTCAAAATAGTCTTTTGGAGTCATAATTCCACCTATTCCTATAATTTCGTACATATAATTTTTTTGTAGCTTTATTTTGTTCAATCTTTTAACCATCTCCAGTCCCAACGATTTAATTGTATGTCCGCACACTCCACTTCTTAACCGATTTTCTCCAGGGAGCGCTTGTTTTCCGTTTTTATCCAAAATTTCTGCCTGAATTGTATTGATTACGGCAATAGCATTTGCATAGCGATCCGCGATTCTTGCAATTTCCTTCAGCTTTCCACCGTTCCTATAATATCCAACCTTAATTACTAGGGGAGTTTTATCTATTGCTGATCGTATTGCTTTACAAACTTTTTCGCTCATATCTAGGTTATAGCAAACTAAACCTTCATTTCCTATATTAGGACAGGAAAGATTTACCTCCAAAATTTTTGCTCCTGTTGATTTAGCAAGTTTTGCCGTCCTTGCAAAATCTTCTATTAGTTCTTGTTCCGTTTGTCCTTTTTTTGCAGTACCCATAAAACTCACTATTAGTAGATTTGTCTCTTTTTGATATTTGAGTGCTTTTTTAGCATCTTTTATCCAGAAGTCCGGTTGTTTTGATGGGACTCCGAAGGAATTTGTGATCGTAATATTTGGATATTTTTGTCCTTTTTTATCAACCGTTGCTCTTGCATTTTTTTGAAATTCAAAATTTTTAGCAAGTTTAACATACAAAATATTTGGAAAAGGGTGACAGGGGAAAGAATCGGATCTTACAGTTTTATAAGTCGAAACAGCAAAGCCAAATTCAAAAGCTTTTTTAATATATTTAGAATTTAGTAATGGTCCGGCCGGTATACCAAATGGCAGATTTATTCGAAATCCCAAAAAAGTGTAGACCGTTTTATTCTTTTTAAATTCTGGTTTTTTAAAGTTTATGATTCTTAAAGAAACTTTTTTGAAATTTTCTTCGTAAGATTCATATATGTCGTAGAGAATGGCATTGTTCATGTTATTTGTAACTTTTGACATAATTTAGATTTTGTTTTATTTGGTGTTGTTTGTAAAAACAAAAAGTTAAAATTCAAAAGTCAAAAATACAAGTTAAAAGTCAAAAGTTTTGATAATTTTTAATTTTGAATTGTGCTTTTGACCTTTGACTTTTGAGTTTTGATTTGGTTTCTATATAGGTTTCTTTCTGTGTTTAAGTCCGATTTTAAGCTCAAGTAGAGCCTTTCTTAATTCTCCCTCTGCAATTCTAAAGTCTTTGTCTGACGTTTTTTCCTTTATTAAACGTTCTGCCCTTTTTTTTGCTTCTTCTGCTTTAGCAATACTTATGCTTTCTGCTCTTACTGCATAATTAGCAAGAAGACTTACGTGATTTTTGGTTACTTCCAAAAACCCTTCTGTTATTACCATTGAATATGTTTTATTATTTTTTTTAATTATCAATTCTCCAGGAGCAACTTCTGTAACAAGATTTATATGATTTGGCAAAATGGTAATTTCACCAGTAGTTGTTGGGACTATTGCTTCCTGCACCTCGTCTTTATACGTTACTCCTTCTGGGGTAATTATTTCAAGAAGAATGTTCATTTTTTGCTTTTTTTTACTACTTCTTCTATTACGCCTACCATGTAAAATGCACTTTCTGGAATGGAGTCATGTTTTCCCTCCAAAATCTCTTTAAATCCTTTAACAGTTTCTTCTATTCTAACATAGCGTCCTGGTTGTCCTGTAAATGCTTCTGCTACAAACATTGGTTGACTTAAAAATCTTTGAATTTTACGTGCTCTAGATACTATTAGTTTATCCTCGTCTGATAACTCGTCAATTCCTAGAATAGCTATTATGTCTTGAAGGTCTTTGTACCTTTGCAGAACTTTTTTTACATTCTGTGCCACGTTATAGTGATTACTACCCGCAACATTTGCATCAAGAATTCTGGATGTAGAAAATAGTGGATCGACTGCTGGATATATACCCTGCTCTGCAATCGAACGTTCCAAGTTAATTGTTGCGTCTAAATGCGAAAAGACAGTAACGGGTGCTGGATCTGTGTAGTCGTCGGCTGGAACATAGACTGCTTGAACCGATGTAATCGAACCATTTTTTGTAGATGTAATTCTTTCTTGTAGTGCTCCCATTTCGGAGGCAAGGGTTGGTTGGTAGCCAACGGCCGAGGGCATTCTTCCAAGAAGTGCCGATACTTCGCTTCCGGCCTGGGCAAAGCGAAACACGTTATCTATAAAAAGTAACACATCTTCATTCTTCTTGTCTCGAAAATATTCCGCCATGGTAAGAGCCGTTAGTGCAACCCTCATTCTGTTGGCAGGAGGCTCGTTCATTTGGCCAAAGACCATTACTGTTTTGTCCAGAACATTTGCTTCTTTCATTTCTACCCAAAGATCATTCCCTTCCCTGGTTCTTTCTCCAACTCCTGCAAATACAGAATGACCTTTATGTTCCATAGCGATGTTTCTAATAAGTTCTTTTACTATTACTGTTTTTCCAACTCCCGCCCCTCCGAAAATAGCTGTTTTTCCGCCTTTTGTAAAAGGGGCGATAAGATCTATAACCTTAATTCCAGTTTCTAAAATCGTAGGTTTTGTTTCTTGTTGGGTAAAGAAAGGGGCAGACCTGTGGATAGAATCAAAGCTTAATCTTTTATCTTTTAGATTAAAACTTTTTCCATCAATTGGTTGACCCAACACATTAAAAATTCTACCAAGAGTAGCCTCTCCTACAGGCACTTTGATTGGGTTATACGTTCTTTTTACTTTCATGCCACGGGATATACCCTCTGTTGGAAAAAGAGCCAAAGTTTTTACCTCGTTATCACCCATATTAAAAGCTACTTCCAAAACCCACTCTTGTCTATTTTTTGTTTCTACCAAAAGCGCCTCATTTACCGTTGGGGGATTTTTGGGAAACCTAACATCAATGACTGGCCCTGCTACTCTTATAATAGTTCCGTTATTATTACTTTCCATATTGATATGAAAATTGAGCTCCTTCGATGTCTAGAATTTCGTTTGTTATTTTCTCTTGTCTTTTTTTATTATACTCCAATTTTAGATCGCTTGTTATCTCGAGGGCGTTATTCGTCGCGTTTTGCATGGATATCATTCGGGCCGCTTGTTCGGAAGCGTAAGACTCCAAAAGGGCATGATAAATAGTTGTTTCTATGTAGTGTTTTAAAAGTGGAGGAAGAACTTTTTTGATTGATGGCTCAAAAATAGTATTTTTTGTTTGTAGGTTTATTGCACTTTCTTCTTGTATTTGCACTGGAAGAAGATTTATTATTTCTTGGCTCTGGGAAAATACGTTTAGGAACCTCGAATATAGTATTTTGACTGTTTTAGCTTTAGCGGATAAAAAATAGTCATTGATGATTGCTACAATAGGGAATACCATATCAAAACTTGGCAGGGTTGTTCCAAATTTAAAAGCCCCAACAAGCTCTTTTCGTATATTAGACACATGCCTCTCTATTTTTTTCCCAACGGTTAGGTAAAAAGAATCAGGAAATTTTAAATCGTAATTCCATATTCCCTCTTTTATATTTCCGATAAGCCCCCCACATAAGCCTTTATCCGGAGCAAATATTATCAGAAGATTTTTTTCTGTATTTTTTGGGAACTTCATATAATCGTGATAAAACTTTTGCTCGAGTTTTTCTGTAATGCTTTTAAGAAGTAGAATTAGTTTTTCTGAATATGGTCTTGATAAAAGCGCTGCATTTTGCGCTCTTTTAAGTTTTGAGGCAGCAATCATTTGCATTGCTTTAGTTGTTTTGGAAACATTTTCTGCGGCTTTTATTCGTCTCTTAAGAGATATTATGCTTGCCATAATAGTCTTTTAGTTAGGAAATATTTTCTTAAAATCCAAGGTTGCTTTTTTAATTTGCTTCAATAGATCATCCGTTGGTTTCTGTCCTGTTGATAAAGCATTTACTATTTTTTGATGATTTCTTTCCATAAATTCGTGGTAATTCTTTTCGAATGCCTGAATCTTTTCATCTGCGATATCATCTAGCATTCCTGTTGTTACTGCATTTATACTCAAAAACTGCAAAGGTTCGGATAGTGGTTGGAATGGGGATTGTTTTAGGATTTCTGTTATTCTTTTTCCACGTTCAATTTGAAGCTGTGTGGCAGTGTCGAGTTCTCCCCCAAATTGGGAAAAGACCGCTAGTTCTCTATACTGGGCAAGCTCCAGCCTCAATTTGCCGGATACAGATTTCATCAAAGAGGTTTGAGCAGCTCCTCCGACCCTAGAAACAGAGTTTCCTACATTTATTGCAGGTCTTATTCCTTGATTAAAAAGGTCTGATTGCAGGTAAATCTGACCATCGGTTATAGAGATGACGTTGGTTGGAATGTAGGCGGAAATATCATTAGCCTGCGTTTCTATAATAGGTAATGCCGTAATCGAACCGCCTCCATTTTTGTAATTTAGCTTAACAGCTCGTTCTAAAAGCCTACTGTGAAGATAAAAGATGTCTCCAGGATATGCTTCGCGTCCTGCAGGTCGTTTTAAAACTAAAGAGATTTGTCTGTAAGCCCAAGCGTGTTTAGAAAGATCGTCATAGATAATTAATACGTCTTTCCCTTTTTCTAAAAAGTATTCCGCAATGGCTACTCCTGTATAGGGAGCCAGATACTGTAGGGCTACGCTATCCGAGGCACTAGCGTTTACCACTATGGAATAATCTAATGCGTTCTGACTGGATAGTTTATCTACAACTTGAGCAACAGTGTTTTGTTTTTGACCTATTGCTACATAAATGCAAATTACTGGTTTTTCTTTATTAGTTCCCTGATTTATTATTGTGTCAAGCGCTATGGATGTCTTGCCTGTCTGTCTGTCTCCAATTATTAACTCTCTTTGACCTCTTCCTATTGGTATCATTGTATCTATTGCTTTTATGCCTGTTTTAAGAGGAGTTCTTACTGACTCTCTTTCTACAACTCCCGGTGCAATTCTTTCCAGTGGCATATCTTTACCTTTTTTAATCTTGGGTTTGTCGTCCAGGGGTTGGCCAATTGCATTTATTACTCGCGATATTAAATCCTCCGAAACCTCTATAGACAATATCTTGCCACTTGTTTTAATACTATCTCCTTCGTTTATAGCAGCCCCTCTTCCTAAAAGAATTATTGATACGTAATCTTCATCTAGATTTAATACAACACCTGATGATCCGTCTTCAAAATAAACTATTTCTCCTATGCAGGCTTTAGAAAGTCCAGAGGCTACTATCACGTCGTCTGTATTTTTATATACCTTGCCGATGTTTTGGACTCTCACATCTTCGTCAAATCCAACTAAACGTTCTTCGAGTTGCTTTATAATCTTGTCGCTGTCAATCATAGTAATTTCTAATAAAGGACGATTCTTTTTCCAAAATGCTTTTTAGGTTAAAATCGTAAACGTTATCATTATATTCTATTCTGACTCCAACAAGGATGCCCGGATCGTATTTGAAAACTATATTTTTGTTAGGAAACTCTGTTTCAAAAAACTCTTTGTTGTAATTTTCGGATGGTAAGGTAATTATAACGTTCTTTTTTGCTTGCAGGACCTTCAATTCTTTAATAAATTTCTTAAGGTCTTCCCTTTTCAAATAGTCGGCTATATGAAAAACTCTTTTTTCGTTTAAAACACTGCCGTCATAACAGATTGTAGATAGGATCTTTAATTTTTTACTGGTCATAAAATTGAATTTATGCTTTTAGTTTTTTTATGGCAGTTTTCATAACCTCTTCTTGTTGCTGTTTGGTAAATAACCCTTCTAAAGCTTTTTGCAAGAACCTAACAGACATTTCACTAATGCTTTCCGCTAATCTTTTCTCTGTTTCTTTTGCCTCTTTTTCTATCTGAAGATATGCCTGTTTTAGGATTCTGTCTGCTTGTTTCTTGGCGTTATCTTGTATTTGCTTTGAAATTTCGACCGAATGGTCAGTTGCATCATCAATAATTTTTTTTGCATTTGCATTTGCATTTACTAAAATAGTTTTTTCCTGTAGTATCGCTTTTTCTAATGTTTTTTGAGCATCAATTGCTTTTGTAATGCCTTCTTTAATCTGGTTTTGTCTTTTTTGCAAAAGACTAATTATTGGTTTATATAAAAACCTTTTTAAGATGAAAAGCACTATTAAGAAATTTATAACTTGAGCTCCAAAAAGCAAAGGATCTATCCCGAAATCCTTTATGATTTCCATAATACATTTTAGAATTTATGGCTGTTATCCTGTAAAAGCTAAAATTAAGGAATATATTGCAATAGCTTCTGCAAAAGCCATTGCTAAAAGCATTGCAGGCAAAATTCTACCAGATGCTTCGGGGTTTCTGCCCAAAGCCTCCATTGCTTTGCTTCCTATAAGACCGATTGCAAGGGCTGGCATCATTCCGCCAATGGCAATTATGAGTCCCCCTGAAATGCTAAAACTCATGTAGTGTTCACCTCCTTTAGTTCATGTGGTGTGCTTAATATAGCCATAAAAGCCATAGTTAACAAGCTAAAAACAAGCGCTTGTACCAACCCAACAACTATCTCAAGCATTAAAAATGGAACTGGAAATAATATGGCGAATATGGATGAAACAGTGACTAGAACAACTTCTCCTGCAAAAATATTTCCAAAAAGACGAAAGGACAAAGATACTACTTTTGTGATTTCCGATATTATCTCCAAAATTCCTACAAAAAGATTGATTGGGTTTAAAGATATAAAGCGTCCTAAATACTGTTTTATACCAATTGTGTTTATCGATATCATATGTGTAGCAAAAGCCGAAACAAGGGCAAGAGCCAAAGTTGTATTCAGCTCTGAAGTTGTAGCTCGAAGAAAAGGAATAAGCTGTTTTTCGTGTTCTCCATGTTGTTCAAAAAATCCTATTGAACCTACTCCTGGAACTAGTGCGCTCCAGTTTGCAACAAGAATAAAAAGAAAAAAAGACATCACATAGGGAAATATTTTTTCTGCACGATTTGCAGCAACAGACTCTATAAGATTATAGAAAGTTTCGATTATTGTCTCAATCGCATTTTGAAAAAGACTTGGTATTTTTTTCAATCTTTTGGATAAAAAAACTGCACCTATTATAAGAATTGCGTCAACTAAAACCGTATTTAAGACAGTATTGGTTATATTAATCTGCCCCAAGCTAAAAATTGTTTCCGACGCAAACGAAACCATAAAAGATTTCTTATTTACCCCGCATCACAATGCCTTGATCGTAAGTCCAGCACCAAGCTGGTGCTAGATAAGGTCGTGGGTGCAGGGCTTACAAAACAATTGTATATTTAATTACAGACTAAGTCAAGAAGAATATTCTTTAGTTATAATTCTTTCGGCTATAATTGTAGGCTTGTCGTTTTTTGTGTCAATGCGTCCCTCAACAACTATTACAGAGTCTTTTACTAAAAGGCTTTTATACTGTTCAAAAACTCGTGGAAAAACAATACACTCAATAGACAGTCCTTTCTCGTCTCCTATAACAACAAATGCCATCTCGCTACCATTTTTTTTGGTAAATATTCTTTTAACTGCCTCGATTATTCCGCCTGTTTTCACTTTTGTACCTTCTTTTTCCTCGTTTAAGATTTCTATTTGGTGGGAAATAACAGTTTTTATAGACAATAATGTATTAAGTTGAGGATGCGATGTTAAATACAATCCCAAAAACTCCTTCTCAAAAGCAAGTTTTTCACTGGACGAAAAATCTTCGATGCTAGATACTGCTTTTTTTGGTATTTCTATGCTCGTGTCATCGCCAAATAAACTTGTCTGTCCATTTTGTTTAAGTCTTCGCCTTTTATGTGCGTTTTCAGCGATTTCGAAATATAAAATTAAAAGATTTGCTCTATTGCCAAAATAATCCATTGCGCCTGCTTTTATAAGGCTTTCTACTGTTTTTTTATTAACAGGGCCGAGATCCACTCTGTTGTAAAAATCCTCAAGATTTTTAAAAGAACCGTTTTTTCTGGCGTTTTGAATACTGTTTATTGCTGCTTCTCCAACATTTTTTATCGCAGACAGTCCAAATCTAATATTTTTTTTATTTTCTATTGAAAAGTCTTTAAGAGACTTATTTACATCAGGCGCCAAAACGTTGACTTTTAGTCTTTTGCATTCAGCTATAGCTTGGGCTATTTTTTCGTTTTTTGCAGGCCCTGTTGTTCCTCGAGATTCTGCAGTTAACAATGCTGTCATAAATTCTACTGGAAAATGTGCTTTAAGGTATGCAGTTCTAAAGGCAATAGTTGCATAACCAGCAGCGTGCGCTTTGTTAAATCCATATCCTGCAAAAGGCTCAAATAAAGTCCATATTTTTTCGCCATTTTCTCTTTTCATTCCATTAGCGATACATCCTTCAACAAACTTATCATGCTGTTTTTTCATTTCAGAGGGAATTTTTTTACCTATTGCTTTTCTTAATTTATCTGCCTCGAGCCAAGAATAACCAGCAAGTTTTATTGCGCTTAATAGTACATCGTCTTGGAAAGTAATTACTCCATAAGACGAGCCTAATATATCTTTTAGTCGTGGATCAGGGTATTCTATTTTTGATAAGCTATTTTTGCGTTTAATAAATTCTGGAATATTAGACAAAGGACCTGGACGATACAACGCTACCATTGCCTGAAGATCAAAAATAGACGTTGGTTTCAGTTCCTTAATGTAGCGTCTCATTCCGGCAGACTCTAGTTGGAATATTCCTGTAGTTTCGCCCGATGATAAAAGTTCGTAGGTTTTTTTGTCGTCAAATGAGACGCTGGAAAGATCCAGATTAATACCTTGATTTTCTTTTATAAATCGCAATGCTTCTTGAATAATGGTTAAATTTCTCAAGCCCAAAAAATCTATTTTCAAAAGTCCAACGCCGTCTTCTCCAACTGTATACATGTCGTATTGAGTAACAACTTTTTGACCATTGGTATCCCGTTGCAAAGGAGTATATTCTGTAAGCGGTTTGTCCGCTATTACGACTCCTGCAGCATGCATTGACGCATGACGGGCAACACCCTCTAATCTTTTGGCAAGATCCAAAAGTCTTTTAGTTTCTTCTTCGTTATCATATGCAATCTTAAGTTCCATACTTTGTTGAAGGGCTTTTTCTATTGTCATGCTATGGCCTTGCCACCCAGGAGGAATCATTTTTGCTATCCTATCTGGCACAGCATATGGCATGCCAAGAGCGCGTCCTGCGTCCCTTACCGATCCTCTTGCTTCCATTGTTCCAAAGGTAATTATTTGCGCAACTTTATCTTTACCGTATTTTTGTGCTACGTACTCTATAACCTCATCTCGCCGATTATCTGCAAAATCCAAATCTATATCCGGAGGAGATGGCCTCATAGGATTAAGAAATCTTTCAAACGGAAGCTTAAAGAACAATGGATCTACATCCGAAATTTGCAGCGCATAGGAAACGATGGATCCGGCGTTTGATCCACGACCAGGACCCACAGTAATTCCATGATTTTTCGCCCACTCTACAAAATCAGCCACTATTAGAATGTATTTCTCGTACCCTTTTTTTGTAATTATTGATAGCTCGTATTCGGCTCGTTTTTTGATTTCTTCTGTAATCTCGATGTATCTTTTCTTTAAGCCCTCGTTTGTTTTATCCCTTATATAATCTGGCGCTTCCTTGTTCTCTGGTACATGAAAAACAGGCATGATCCATTTTCCAAGAGAAATTTCTAGATTGCACATATCCGCAATTTTAGATGTATTTTCTATGGCATGTGGTGTTTCTAAAAATAAATTATTCATTTCTTCTTTGCTTTTCATGTAAAAATCAGGAGATTCAATCATTGAAAGCTTGCGATTTGGGGTGGTTATAGTAGTTTGAGTTTGAATGCAGAGCAGGATTTCTTGCGCTTCGGCATCCTTATCAAAAATATAGTGGTTATCGTTTGTTGCAACAAGTGGAATACCCATTTTAGAAGACATTCCAATTAATTTTTCGTTAAGAGAATCTAGGCCTTTAACATTAATATGTTTTTGAAGCTCAAGATAAAAGTTTTCTTCTCCAAATATTTTAAAAAGCATTTCTGCTCTTTTGTAAGCTGTTTGGTCAAGGTTTTGCAAAAGAGGGTCGGATACGTAACCATTAACGCAGGAGCTTAAACATATTAATCCTTCGTGGTACTTCTCAAGAAGATTCATGTCTGTCCTTGGTTTGTAATAGTAACCTTCTAAGTGAGAAGTAGAAACAATTTTAATTAGATTTTTATAGCCTGTATTATTTTTTGCAAGAAGGATTAAGTGATTGGAATCGTTATCAATGCCTGTCTCTTTATCATGTCTTGTGCGCCTGGCTACGTATATCTCGCATCCTATGATCGGTTTTATTCCAACCTCAATGCATTTTTTGTAGAAGGTTATAGTACCGTACATGTTTCCATGGTCTGTTATGGCCAGAGCCTTCATCTTAAGATCTTTTGCTCGCTTAACCATTTCGGGAATCTTAGAAAGACCGTCTAAAAGAGAGTACTCACTGTGGTTGTGTAAATGCACGAAATCTAACATACGAGTATTAAGTATAAAGTATAAAGAGAGATTATTTTTTTAAATATTCTTTTAAGACTTTTCTTATTTGGTTAACATTTCCTTTGTGAAAGACTTGCCTGACTTTTCCTAATAAAAATTCCATAGCCTGAACCTTTCCTCTTTTGTAATCTGCAACAGCTTTTGGATTCTGAAAAAGTACTTGATTTATTGCTTTGGCGAGTTTTTTTTCATCAATCGTCTCTTTTTGAGAATCTTTGATAATTATTTGAACAAGTTCTGTAGGCAAAATTTTATTAATATCAATTTTTTTATTTATAATATAGTTTGCTATATTCTTGCTTAACACTTCATACTTAATACTTGATACTTTTCGAGAAGCCCTTACTGCTTCTTCAAAATAGTCCGCTGTTACTTTTTCTTTTGCTAAAATCTCACTGTCATATTCAGATAAACCGTATTCTTTTTGAAATCTTAAGAATTTTACATCTGGTAATTCGGGTATTTGAGATTTGAGATTTGTCTCGCGAAGCGAGATCCCGCTCCGCGGGAAGATTTGAGGTTGACTCCAACGAATTGGAGGAACGTCTGGTTCTGGAAAATACCTGTAGTCCATTGCTTCTTCTTTTACTCTTTGGGAGATTGTAATTTGTTTCTCGCTGTCCCAGCCTCGTGTTTCTTGTATCGGGGTTTCACCTGAATCTAAAATTTTCTTTTGTCTCTCGATTTCGTAATTAATAGCCTTCCTTACGAATCGGAACGAGTTAATATTCTTAATCTCTACTTTGTAATTCGGCAATTTATTTGTTATTTGTTTAAGCGAAACGTTAGGTTCCAATCTCATTTCACCCCTTTCCATGTCTGCATCCGACACTCCAAGGTAACGAACAATTTGCCGAAGCTTTTTGAGGTATTGGGAGACTTGTTGAGCATTCTCAAAGTCTGGTTCTGTAACAATTTCGACCAAAGGAACCCCAGACCTATTAAAATCAATTAAAGAATAACCTCTGCCTAAGTTTTGAGATTTGAGTTTTGACGATTCGACTCCGCTCAACATCAACCCTGAGCTTGTCGAATAGGTTGAGTTTTGAGTTCTAAATTGATGAATCAATTTGGCTGTGTCTTCTTCCATATGTACACGTCTTATCCTGATCCTTTTTTTGGCTCCACCTGGAAGGTGTCTATTCGTTTCACCTTCCAGGTGTACGTATCCACCGACTGCAAGTGGTTGATCGTATTGTGAAATCTGGTATCCTTTTGGGAGGTCAGGATAAAAGTAATTTTTCCTATCAAACTTTGAAAATAGAGGAATTTTGCAGTTGAGAGCCAACCCAATCATAACGCACCATTCAATCGCTTTTTTGTTTGGAACAG
>Ga0213870_1000305_pt1 | contig 24977 bp, 30 predicted proteins | sample WICALVC2017_Meta_FD_160119 | JGI IMG/M metagenome (GOLD analysis project Ga0213870, IMG submission 160119) | Freshwater microbial communities from subterranean cave lake in Wind Cave National Park, South Dakota, United States - WICALVC2017 | ecosystem: Environmental > Aquatic > Deep subsurface >... | reverse complement strand
GTCTTAGCGTTAACAAGAAAAAATACTTTCTTGGCTGGGCAGACGCAAATAACATGCAAAACGGAATAAGAGAATACGTCGTAAATCATTTTGAAAAAAACGGTTATGACCTCTTAGAAATCTGCACATCCGATAGCCACTATTCAGTAACGCCAGCTAGAAACAAAAATGGTTACTATCAGTTTGGTTCTATATCAAAACCTCAACAAATAGCAGAATGGTATCTTGATATAGCAAAAAATGCAGAAAAAAATGTCAATACAGGATATTATGAGATTTTTGAAAATTCATCCGACGTTAAAGTGATGGGAAGCGCAATCTTTCAAGACTATTCAAAAGCATTAGACCATGCCCTAAAAACTACCAAAGTGTTTGCTCTAGGAACAATAGCCTTTTTCATTTTTACGCTGTTTCTATAACATTTACCTGATCTAGATTTCCATAAAGCTCATCAACAAACGAGGAAAACTGCAAGATTGGAACTATTGGAACCTTTTCTATAAATCTGAGTTGTTCGTGATATAATGTCACTATGACAGGAACTGCTATGGCTCCACTAGTTTTTGACACATAATGTTTTACACGTTGAATTTGTTTTGTTACAGAGTTTTTTAGGGTAGATGGGCTTTGTCTTTTCCAGTGCTTGCAGTCAACTAGTATGGCTACACCAAGCTTTATTCCAACTACATCAATTTCCATTCTTGGCTTGGTCAATGTGAGATTTTTAATTACGCTAAAGCCCTTTGTTTCTAATATTTTTGCTACCAGCCCTTCAAAATCACGCCAATCAAGATGAACTGCTACTTCGTCTATGATTGCGCCATTTTTTAACGCAAGTATTGCAGCCTTTAATCTGTCTGCAGCATCAAAATTAATTATACCGTCTTCAAACCTTCCAATGTCATTTTTTACAAAATTCGCTAGTATTTTTTCTGCCGTAATTTTATCAGTTTCAGCTATGGCACAAAAATCTTGAATAGATATTCCTCCTGGAATTATTGCCTTTAGTCCTTTTATTAGCACGGTTGTATTCAATAGATTCATTCAAAATCAATTTTATAATAATCTATTTTCTCCAGAACTTTATAATGAACATCAAAAAAGATCTTTCATGAAACTTTTGATAGTTGCCTTGTTGGCAACTACCTGTTTTACATCGGTATTTGCTGAAAAGACTACATTTGTAGATACGATTCAATTTATACAATATTTGGATGAAAACACAGCATTAGAAGAAGTACGAAACGGCAATTTGGATCTGTATTATTTTAGAATGCCTTCAGAGCGCCTTGGAGATTCAAAATCACGGCAAGGCCTGCAGATTTTTCAATCAACTGGAGGTTCATATAGTATTCTTGTAAATCCAGCTCAAGCAGACAAATTCAATCCATTTTCTTTGATGGAGGTAAGATTTGCACTAAACTATCTGATAGACAGAAATCTGATTGTTAACGAATTGATGGGGGGTTTTGGCGTTTCAATGATCTCAAACTATGGTCCATTTGATCCAGATTATTTCTACATCTTAGATGAGCTCGAATCATTTCACTTTCAGTACAATCCAAAGCTTGCACAAGAAATGATTTCAAATACATTAGAAGAGGCTGGCGCAAAAAAAATCAATGGAAAATGGACATATCAAGATAAAGAAATTCAAATTAGAATTTTTATCCGCAGCGATGATCCGGTAAGAAAATCAATTGGCGAAGTTCTTTCAGCTGAATTAGAAAAACTTGGCTTTATTGTCTCAAAAGACTTTGGTGATTTAAACAAAGCATTTGTTGTAGTGTACGGTTCAGATCCTGCAGACCTAAAGTGGCACATTTACACTGAAGGATGGGGCGGACGTTCTGCATTTGTAAAATATGATTCGGTAGGCCTTGCTCAAATGTATTCACCATGGTTTTCTAACATGCCTGGCTTTAACACGCCATCTTATTGGAACTATAAAAATGACAATCTGGATTCAATTACACAAAAAATCTATACTGGAAATTTTCGTTCATCCCAAGAACGCATTGATCTTATAAAAAAAGCAACAGTTGAAGGAATAAAAGAGTCAGTACGGATTTTTATTGCAAGCAAAATTGATCAGTATGTTGCCAGCCTAAAAATAGATGGAATAATAAATGACTTTGGGGCTGGCGTGCCAAGCCGGTTTACGCCAATTAATGCACGTAGTGACTCAGAACCTATGAAAATTGGTGTAAAACAAATCTATCAAGGCGCATGGAACCCAGTCATGGGGTTAACTGACTTTTATAGCAGAAGTATTTGGGATGCGGTTTCAGATCCAGCAATTTTCAAGCATCCATACACTGGAGAATCATTTCCAATTAGAACTACATGGAAAGTGGAGACAGGAGGACTGGATGGATTCATAAATTTGCCAGATAACGTTGTAAATTGGGACACAACTCTACAAGAATGGAAGACTGTTTCAGCTAACACGGCTACAAGCAAAATCACATACGATCTACTGTTTGCAAACTGGCACAATGGTCAAAGAATGGATATGAATGACATTTTGTACTCGATTTATTTTATAATGGAATGGGGATCACAAAAACAAGAAAATGACAAAACATTTGATTCTGAATATACTCCTCAAGCAAGTCAACTCGTAGATACAATTGTAGGCATAAGAGTAGTGGATGAAGATACAATCGAAGTCTATGTAAATTACTGGCATTTTGATGAAGCAGAAATTGCAGATTGGGGGGGTGTTTGGGCATCAACTCCATGGGAAATAATGTACTCTATGGAAAAATCAGTAATGGATGGCAAGGCGTCTTTTTCAAGATCAGGGGCTGCAAACAAAAACATATCTTGGCTCTCTCTTATTGTGCCAAACGATGCCACCGTGATAAAGAACTATCTTAAAGATTTCAAAGAAACAGGTTTCATTCCAAAACCATTGTCAAAATTCAATTTGGATCAAAATTATTTTCAATCACGATATGATGCATCGATAAAATGGATTGAAGGCTACAATCATGCAATAATTAGTAATGGACCATTCTACCTTGATGCCTACTCCCCTGAATCAAGAACAATAACAATAAAGTCATTTGGTGATCCAACCTATCCATTTAAGGCAGGACACTGGAAAGGTTTTGAAGAAATCAACTATCCAAAAATTGTTAGTGTAACGATTCCTCAAATAGTTGCACTAGGTGATGAAATTACCATACCTGTAACTGCTTTAGATTCATCTCAAATTCATTACTTTTTAACAGATTCTCAAGGTATGACTATTAGCTCAGGCACAAAAGAAATCACTAACGGCAAGACAACCATTGGCTTTTCATCAAGTGACACAAAAAAACTTGGATTAGGCGCAAATGACTTGAAGATTTTTGCAATATCTGATTCTGTTTTGAGACCTGATATTTACAGTACAAGTTTTCTGGCAGTCTCTAGCCCACAACAACTACCAGAATATTTAATCTCAGAACATACTGATGAAACAATCAAAGAAAATAACTACCTAGGAATTACTGCATTAGTAGCAGGAATAATTATAGTAGGAATAATTTGGGCTAAAAGAAAGCAAAGAAAACACAAATCTGCATATTCAAGATGATTTAGTGCCGATTATAAATAAAGTGCCATGTTCTCTTTTCCATTTTTTCATATCTATTGGAACCCTAACCTGTTTTGTCATAACATCAAATCCTGTATCATAAAACATTTTTTTCCATTCTGATTTTGAACGCAAATCAAGTCTTAGTTTCATTTTTTCTGCCCAACTTGTTGTGACTTTATTTTCTTTGTAAAAGTCAGTTCCACAAAAAAATTTTCCGTTTTTCTTTAATAGTCTGTAGATTTTTCTTATCTGAGGCTCCATTGGCACTGAATAGTATAATGACTCCATGGAAAAAACATAATCAAACCTTCCACGATACTTCCATGATGTTAGATCTGTTTTATAGTATTGCTCTTTTGCAGAAATCTTTTTTGAAATCGCATTTTTTATCATGTTTTTGCTTTTATCAATTCCAACAGCTTTTATGCAATTTTTATTCTGTGCAATATTCCGTACAACCCAGCCATTGCCACATCCAACATCTAAAAACGAAAATGATCTCTTAAATTTTATATTTTTTAAAAACTGTACTACGGTTTTTGCATGCTCTTTTTCCATCAGCTCAGCTCGTCCACTTAAAGCCCATTTATCAAACGTCGTTCTAACCCTGTCCAATTAGTTTGTGACAACTTGTTTTCAATTTCAATGTTAAGGTAAGTACAAATCATGCCTAAGTTTTAAATGCGAACTTTAAATCAAATGTTTGAAAGGAAATGCCAGATGAATCATGTAGAGTATGTGGTGGAAGTCTTACTACGCTTACGATATGTGCTGAATGTAAAAAGGAGACAAGTATGATCTGTGTAAATTGTGGAAAGCAAACTTTAGAGCAATACCACATAGATTGTATGTCTGCAATAAAGGTATATTACAAAAACAATCTAACAGGTAAAACTAGAAACTACTTTAATTTGCTGTCATTAGCATAATGACAAATTTTTGTTTTCTAAAATCATAACCCTATTTTCTTCGTGTTGTTTTTACCATGCTAAATAACTGCCTTACTGCAAGCTTGGGGTGATGTGTAGCAAGTCTAATTATGCTTGATAGCCCAAAATCGGCTCTAATAAAATCAAGAAACTCGTCTGCGCTGAGTTCATTTATAATTTCGATTTCTCTGTCCCATTGTTCGTCTGATAGTCCTTGCCACCTGTTCTGTACCTTGTAGGCAGAGTTTATCTTTGATGATATTGATTTTCTCCAATTTTCTTCATACGTTGATAGCATTTTTTCTGAGGCGTCATTTGCTTTGATAGCATCAGATGCAACTTTTCCTGCAACTCTTCCAAATTTTATGGCATATCTTATGCCTTCTAGAACTAACGGATTGGCATATCCTGCAGCATCGCCAACTAGCATCAAATTGTCGTATACTGTTTTTCTAGCCAATCCGTCATTTGGTATAAGGCCATAATGAAATTCAAGCGGTGTTATCTTTCCAAGCTTTTTGATGGGTCCAAGTTTTTTCTCTATTATTTCATGCAATCTCTGTGTAGGATCTACATCAGACTCTGGTTTTCCAATGCCCACGCCTATTCGCACTTTGTTGTTTCCAACAGGAAAAATCCATGCATATCCAGAAGGAGAATATTTCCTACCAACCATAAGATACCAAGTATCAGAATCTATGTTCTCAACAAGTGCTTCATACTCTGCACCAACACCAAACTTTTTCCATTGTGACACCAAACCTAATGACTTTGCTACAACGGATTGAAAACCACTTGCATCAATTACAACTCTTGAGTGGAAATCTAGCTCTTCCTTTATCAGATTAGCTTTAACTCCACTAATTTTTCCATTAGAATCGGTGATTGCGTTTGTTACGTTGGTCTTGACAAAGAGAGTGGCACCCTCTTTGACAGCTTGATCAGCTAAAAATCGATATGTTTTTCGTACATCTAATACAGCCGCCCGTGGCTTGGCATCACTTATTGTTACTTCGTTATTAGGTGAGCAAAACGTATAATGTTTTATTGGATTATAACAATCAGCAGGAATTCCAAAAGATTTTGCATCTTCTATCCATGTAACACCACTTGTACGAACTGTCTGTGCCACAGTTTCCTCCCTTTCAAGCAAAGCTACACTGCAATTATTTTTTGCAGCACTATATGCTGCAGATGATCCTCCTGGTCCTGCCCCACCACTACCAAATCAAATTCTCTAGCCAATTGTTAATTCAAGTTTAATTTAGTCAATTAAATCATAAGATTATTCTCTGAAAAAGCGTATTTGTCTTAAGTTCGTAAAAATCAATGTCAAACTTGGCCTTTGCTTTGTATGAGTAATCTAGCTGTATTACTTGGCCTAGCAGTTTCAATCCTTCGTTGATTTTATTTTGTTTGACTAGGCTTGCGGCTTTATTGTACAAGGCAACTGCATTGTTTGGTTTTACTTGCAACGCCTTGTCATAACAATTTATTGCATCGTTATATTGTGCAAGATAGTGCAAAGACAAGCCCTTGTTTAAAAGAGCCAAAACATTGTCAGGCTCTATTGCAAGCGCTTTATCATAAATCAAAACTGCATCTCTATATCGTCCCAGCTTTCCAAGTATGTTGCCTTTTTTTAAAAGCGCTTGGCTATGACAGGAATCAATACTTAAGATCCTATCAAAATAAGACATAGCTTCTTTTGGATTTCCAAGATTCAAGCATTGTTGTCCAAGCTTGTATAGTTCATCTAAAGACTTGTCTTCCAATTTCTAATTAGAATTTAAAAAACATAAAATGAAATTTATCTTTTTAAGATGGGTTGACCACTTGCATCAACTTCTCTTTCAGCATCCATAGGATTGGGATAACTAGGATCTCGATGCATGTAACTGTATGATCCTCCTTCTTTTTTTCTACAGAACTTTTTGTGTATTGATTCCTCGATTTTTAGCGTGTCCTCATTTTCATGAAACATTCGTTTTCCACACACTTCACAAATAATTTCTGGCATATCCTCTGGCATATGGTAAATGTATTTAATTTATTCCAAAAGGCGTCTGTTTTAGGAAAATTTCTAAGACTTATGTTATAATACCTATTTTAAGAAACTGGATTCATATGGCCGAAGCCGATGTTATTTCTTTTGTTATATGGTCTGCTATTACTGCCATGGTAGCAGTAATTTCAGGCATTGTATATAGAAAATACAGGAGAAGAAATGATAAAGCACCTTCATCTTGAAAAAAAGGGTCTAAGAGGGCTGGTCATAGCTGAAAGCTTTTCTCAAAACTCAAAGAAATCAGTACTTGCAGGCGTTGTTATGAGGCGTGATTTTATAATTGACGGCTTTGTTTTAGGAAAAGCCACCTTAGAAGGCGATGATGCAACAGACGAAATTTTGCAAATGTACAAAAAATTAAACCGACAGGACATAAGCTATTTGCTGACTTCGGGAATGATCATTTCCATGTATAACATTGTAGATGTCAAAAAAATATCAAACTCTTTAAAACTGCCAGTTATTGGTGTAACATATCAAGACTCGGCAGGTATTGAAGAGGCAATAAAACAGCATTTTCCAGATTCCTATGAAACAAAGTTACAAGCATACAAAAAATTAGGCCCAAGACACAAAGTCACATTGGGTACATCAAGTCAAATTTACATAAGAAACGAAGGCTGTACAGTAGAAGAATCTAGCCAACTCTTAAACAACTTGACTTTGCAAGGTTCTATGCCAGAACCACTACGCGTTGCACAACTTTTGGCAAAAACGATACTCTTAGGCTAACCTTCAGACGCTGACTTGCCGCCATCAATGTTAAGAAGTATACCTGTTACCCAGTTTGCCTCATCTGAAGCTAAATAAACTGCGGCGTTTGCAACATCAACAGGTTCGCCAATTCTGTTTAACGGTTGTCTGTTTTCTAAAACCTTTCTTGCCTGAGGATCATCAAGATATGGTTTTATCATCCCAGATTTTATAATGCCAGGATTGATGCAGTTGCATCTTATGTTTCGTCTCGAATACTCTACTGCAATAGATTTTGTAAACATCGAAATGGCAGCCTTTGTAGCAGAATAAACAGCAAGATGAACTTTTGGAATTGCACGCTCGCTTGAAATCGAACCAATATTAACAATACATCCGCCCTTTCTTTCCAACATTTTTATTAAAACAGCCTTTGTCATCTTGAATACTCCAAGCATGTTCACATTTATCAGATTCATAATATCGGATTCTGACATTTCATGGAAATGAACAGGATCATTAATTGCTCCAGCATTGTTTACCAAAATATCAATTCTGCCATAATTAGCAGCTATTTGGTCAACTGTATGAAGCACCTGTGATTCATTAGTAATATCACAAGACATGGCTACGGTGACCTCTTTTTTGCCAATCGAGTTTCGTGTTTTTTCAAGCGATTCCAAGTTTCGTCCCAACAAAACGACTCTGGCTCCTTCCTCAACAAACCGTTTCACCATGCTTGTTCCAATATCACTTGAAGCACCTGTTACTATTGCAATTTTGTCCTTTAATCGCATAGTACAGGGTTGTGTGTATCTTTTTAAAAAGAATTAGCTAAAAATCGATTTTACGAATAAATTTAGAAAAAAATCAATACCCTAAGACGTGCCTATAATAGGTTAGTTCACGTATCACATTATCCTTTGCTTTTGAATTGATTGAAGTTTTTTGTAATATTTCTAACGCTTTGTGATTTTCGATCAAGTTTGCACCAAGAGTTTTACCATCTTTTGCCTTCATAACGGCACCAAAATATTTACAATCTCCCTTTCCAATGAATTTGTTGACTCCAAGAAATTGTTCATCCATATCAGATTTTAGTATCACTGCAGCTATTCCAAGATGTCGATCAGTTGCACATGCCTTTACAATATATGCCCAAAAATCTCCCTTTCCCTTTAGTTTTTCAACTTTTACTTTCGTCAGGTATTTGTCATCATAACCATAAGTGCCAGAAGAGGTTTGAGCGTCAGTTGGTTGTTGCGTTGATAAGAATAAGCTTGCCGCAATCACAGAAATTAGAACTGCTATGAGGGTTCTTTTCATAACGTATCGGCCTTATCATGTAAGTGTTTTATCATTCCACCAAGTAGAATAAGATCGCAACAGATGGTATGTGTACTTGTTTTTTTTGTAGTGCCACAATTTACACAGGTTCTAGTTACAGTCTTTCTGCATACTGTACATAGCGAAGATGGTACAAGTGGTCCATCACACGAGTCACAAACAAATAACACCGTTTTAGTCAGACTACTATTATCTATGATGGAATTTTTCTCGGCTTCAGCGTTTGTTGAAAACTCATATTCTTTAGAAGCAATACTAGACACACTATCCCCAAAATGAGACAAATTCTTGCTTTGCATTCTGTTAATTAGACAAGAATGAGAAATGTTATTAGTCGATAACTTTGATTTTGTGGCCTGCCATGAATTTAAATTCAAAATATATTTCTGTAAGGTGATAAATCAGAATTGAAAATTGCTCACTTTATGATCATTGCTATTTCTACATTGTTTGTAGTGTATGTAATACATGGTTTTGTAATATTTGATGTAACAGTAAACGAGCTAAAACAAATCTTCGCTGAAAGAAACAAAGAACAAGCAATTGCCATAGTTAAAGATCTTGACGAATTCATAAATAAAAGAATAAACGACTTTCGAGCCTTAACAACAGTTCCAGAAATACAAATAGCACTTGACGCATCAAATAAGGAGTTTGCACAAATAGCTAATGTTGAGGCATTTATTGCAAAACGAGACTCGGAAATCGAGCTTGATTCAAGCGTCCCTTTTGTGAGTGCGGTTCTTGATAAAGAGCTCTCTGATGATTTAAAAAATTGGGTTGATTTTTACAAACAAGAATATGATTATGACGTAGTAACCGAACTATTTTTAACAAATCAGTACGGCGCAAACGTAGCACTTGGTGTGGGTACCTCTGACTATAGACACGACGACGAGGAATGGTGGCAGATTGCTAAGCAAAATGGATTCTTCCTTGGAGAATTAAGATTTCGTGAAAAGTATCAAAAATACGCTCTTGCACTTTCATACGGCATTACTGATCAAGAGGGCAATTTCATAGGAGTTATGAGAGTTTTACTTAGTATAGATGATCTACTTCATGATTTTGTTGATAATGCACAAGTAATGAAAGCGGTTCAAAAGGATCTAATTTTGTTAGACAAAGAGGGACGCAGCATTTATGCAAGTGGAATAAATTACGACCGTCAAGCCAATCCTGTCGAATATTTTTCAAAACTAAAAGACGATAAGGGCTTCTTGGAAATGTCTGAAGGTGGCTTTATCACATCATATGCAAAATCTAATGGTTACAAAGATCTTGGAGGGTTTGGTTGGACAGTAGTTATAGTACAGGATCAAACTTCAATAGTTAGTCAGTTTGAAGAACTACGCAACTCCATATTCGTGACCCTGTTGGTTGGATTAATCGTATCTGTAGTGATAGGCGTTTTTGGCTCAGTTTCCATAACAAAGCCGCTAGGAAAGATGGCCACGTTGGCAAAGCAGCTTGCTAAAGGTGATTTTGACGTAAAATTACAAAAAAGTCGAATCAACGAAGTTAATGTTATGGCTGACGCGTTTAATAAAATGGGTGAATCATTGAAAAAACTTGTTGAAACAGAAAAGAAACTTGCCGAAGCTAATGTTAGAGTCAAAAAGGAAAGACTAACTGCAATGGGCGAACTTGCGGCCAGTATGGCACACGACATGAAAAACCCACTTGCAACTATTCGAAGTGCTGCAGAGATAGTGAAAAGAAACGCCAAGGGAGACGATGAGGAAATGAAAAAGATACTGGAAAGAATGGATAGGGCAATATACAGAATGGCACATCAGATAGAAGACGTACTAAATTTTGTAAGAATAACCCCGCTTGAAATTAAAAAAACCTCAATTCGTTCACTACTAGACTCTGTCATTGAATCACTTGAGATGCCAAAAAGCATTACAGTAGATCTGCCAAAAAATGATTTACAAATACTTTGTGATGAAAGGAAAATAGAAATAGTCTTCATAAATTTGATCCTAAACGCAATCCAAGCAATAGGAAATAACCAAGGCAAAATAACAATTAGGATCTCAGAAAAAGAAAACTTTGCGGTAATAGAAATTGAAGATAGTGGACCTGGAATACCTGAGGAATATTTTTCAAAAATGTTTGAACCGCTGGTTACTTCAAAACAAAAGGGAACAGGATTGGGATTGGCTACATGTAAAAACATTGTAGAACAACACGGCGGGACAATTACTGCAAAAAATAACCCAACAACATTTACAGTAAAATTGCCACTAAATCCGTGATTTTACCACTAAATTTAGCTGAATAAAAGAAACGAAAGTTTTATTCGCCCTATAATCTAAATTTCTGAAAATGTCAGCCAAAAAGATCGTACTGCTTGTAGATGATGATGTTGATCTTTTGGAAAACACTGCTTACATGGTAAAAAGCATGGGATGTGACGTAGTCACAGCAGAAAACGGCGAAGATGCTGTTGAAAGATACAGGGAAATAAAGCCAAACTTGACAATTATGGATATAAAAATGCCAAAATTGGATGGATATGATGCATTCTTTAAGATGAAAAAACATGATCCTGAAGCTAAGGTGATCCTAATTACGGCATATTCAATTGATGAAAAAAAGCTACTAAAGGCAAAAAGCATGTCACTTATTACAACTATTAACAAGCCATATACATTTGAGATCCTAGAAGAATTAATCGAAAAGCACGCTTAGCTCAGTTTTTCCATCTTCTTAATTCTACTAAGTCGTGTTTGATAGAATTCGATTGCCTCGTTTACAAATTCATAATACTGCTTTTTTAGCATTTCATCGCTGTTTAAGACTTTTTTCCATTGTCTAATCTCAATAGATGAAGTCTTTCCCTTTGAGCTTAACCTAGAGGGAACCAAAAGTGCAGTATAGAACCAGTAAGAAATCTGATCCGCAAGATCTTTTTCTTCAATCATTTCAAAATTATTTTGGTATTTTACATTAAGATATGTCAGAATCTCATATACTGGAAAGTTTGTTATCTTTGTAGTTTGTATATTGTCCATAAAAAGGCCCCCAGCTAAATTCTTCAGCCTGTATACTTCCTTTCCTATGTTTTCCTTGAGGTACTCCCATTTGCCAAATATCCAAGGCAGCACATGAGAATATTTTGATGCAATTACGTCGATTTCTTTGTCGGTAAAATCCAAAACATCTAGACAATATAAAATTCCATGAAGCGATAATCTGTACTGATCGGCCGGTCCTTTGACATAACTTTTCCCATCCTTTACTACCAAACCCACATCTAACAAACCAAGTGTATGTTTTCCTCTGGCTGATCTTCCAACTAGTAACCTTCTGTAGTCTTTTTCTTTACTTCTGATGCCTGATAGATCCCCTGCCAGATGGGTCTTGGCCATGCCCCATGTTGTTAGTGTACCATTTAATGCTAGAATCTCAAGCATTTTTTGTATATTTTCGTGATGTTTTGGTCCTGATTTTTTTCTAAAAGAGTAACTGCCAAAAAGCCGTTTGGCGGTAGGACGTGTGTACATTTTATAGGCATAAAGATTACCATATACGGTTCCTTGATCGCTTAATGGCATGCCGCAAATGGATAGGTATACACCTTATTATTTCAAGCTATAATGAAGGCATGCCACAAAACCAAAGTTATCAACTAATAACATTTTACAAGATACAATTACATGGAAGAAGGACAGGGTTTAGTCGAATTCAATACAACCAGTTGCCATGCAAAATTAGCATACAGCCAACCATTTGCTCGCCAAAATCCCTTATTTCCCAAAAAATATTCTCTGGCATCCTAGTATTGAAACGAAAACCCTGTCAGAAACTTCCAAGCTGCCATCTGATAACTAAATATGCAAAAGGCGCAGGTACGTAATAGCAGATCCAAAAACCAATTATTTTTGTTTTGATAATTTCTTAATATAATCTAAAATCCCTGTATAATCCAAATCCCCAAGCCCATTATCGACTGCCTTTTGATAAATTTCGTTTGCACTTGTAGTAATTGGGAGATTAATACCAAAAGCTTTTGCTGTCTCATTAATCGTATCTAAATCCTTTTTTAGATTACTTAGGGTAAAGGTAGGCTCAAAACTGCCTTTAATCATCTTGTATGCTTTGTTTTCGCTCATTCCTGTCTTAAAGTAAGTTGAATTAAGAATTTTCAAAAAAACTTCGGGATCAATATTTGCACCCCTTGCAAGCGTTATTCCTTCTGAAATGGCCAGTGCCAACAATGCTATCTGGATGTTCATTGCAAGTTTTACAGAATGGGCAGTTCCGTTCTCCCCAAGAAAAAATATCTGGTTTGCAACTGTTTCAAAGACTTTGCTATGTTTATCAAACGTAACTTTATCCCCTGATGCCATCATTACAAGCTTGCCGTCAATAGCAACGTTTGGTCCTCCCATAACAGGCGTATCAAGCATCGTTATCCCGTGTTCTGAAAATTTTTTTGCGATAATTTTTGATTCAACTGGATTTATTGTACTCATATCGGCTACAACCAAACCATCATGTTTTCCTTTAACAATCCCGTTATTTCCAAATGATACATCTTTTACAGCATCTGCATTCTTTACAACAGTAAACACAATATCTGATGAGCTTGCAACATCTTTTGGAAAATCAACTACACTAGCTCCTTTTTTTGCAAGCTCTGCAGTTTTATTTTTTGTTCTATTATACGCTGTTAGCTCAAATCCAGAATCTAAAAGATGAATGCCAACAGCATTTCCAAGCATGCCTGTTCCAATAATTCCAACTTTAACCAATATGCTACCTCCTTTCTTCTGCTTTTAATTTCCATTTGTCAGTTCCTAAGATCGGAGCTTCGAATTCTAGATGTCCAATTACTTTATCGCCACGTCTTACCATGGCATAATCTGACTTTTGCATCTTGAATATTCTTTCCTTAGACTTGTAGCCGCCCTCAATAACTTTGATTTTGAACCGTCTGCCAGCCTTTACGATGAGGCCCCTTGCAATATTCACATCACCAATCCACGAAAACATCTCAAAGGAACCAAAATTCTGCGTTGTAATCTCATAACCGTATAGTCTTGCCTCAAACTTTTTTCCGTGCTTTTTTGCCTCGTCGTTGAGCCAGCTTACTACCTTTGAGCCGTATCCGCTTTCAACTCCAAAAGTCTCTGACTCTGCCATAGACTATGATTAATTACAATGCATGAATATAGCTTTTCAAAAAATTTGTCAAATTATTTGATTTATAATTTAATATTTCTAGAACTTAGACTAAAATAGGCTCCAGTTATTTTTTTTAGTGTTGATTATAATAGATTGCCACGATGTTGAAGCCATAAAAAACGAATTGGTCGTATACGTATCAGATCAGGTAGGCGCTGTACCATCTCTAAAGCTTCACGAATTTGTCTTATCTCCAATTAATGAAAGCGATGCTATAGACCAAAAGGAGGTAATAACGTCGATCAAAGAGTTCTTAGACTCTATTGGGGAGTCACGAAACTTTGCCGTAATTTCAAGAGGCAACACAATATCAATAACCTCGATTTCAGGAAAGCCAATAGAGCGAATCCAAAAACCGACAAGTCAGATGTTTTCATGTGCCCACTGCGGCCATGTAACCCCATATGAGGTAGTACACCACATTCATATGAGAATTCATTATCTATAAGCAAAATTGTTTTTAATCCCTGCCAACAATCTAGAACATGGACAAATTCACAAAAAAGACCATTTCTAAAATTTATTGTGAGAAATGCAACACTGTATTTGATTCAAAGAAAAAATTTGAAGAACACAAACATAATGATTCTCAAGTAACTGGTGAATCATGTCCGCTGGACTCGACAATACAGAAATTTGTAAATCTCTTTAGGCGAAAAAAATAACAGAGATACTATTAGATATTTAAGAACGTAAGAGATTGTATAGTCTAGATTGGTACAAGCACTAAAACTGGTTTTTTCAAACCATGCGTATCTTGTCATAGCTGCAATAATATCAATAGGACTGTTTGTGTCTCTTTCTATTGTTTCAGAATATCTATTTCTTGAACCATATTTTATCATGCATATTCCATCTGACAGGGCTGTTGGATTTTTTTTAATTGTTGCAGTATCCGTACTGTCTGGCATTGTAATAGCAATGAACGCATATAGAATCAAGACACTGCACAGCCAGGCAAGAAAGATGGGAGGCAGCTTGTTTGGATCCATTATAGGTGTAGCTGCAGGTGCATGCAGCTGTGGGCCAATAGGCTTTGCTGTGATCTCAACTTTTGGCACGGCAGCAGGAGTAGCAACTGCGTTTTTGACAAACTATGAAATTCCACTTAGGTTTGCAGCTCTGGCTATTCTAGGCTATACCTACTATGCTACATCAAAATCGCTTTCATTTGAATGTAAAATCAAGAGATAGCTATTGATCGATGCCATGAGTTGTCTTGTTAATTCATTTGTAATTACAAGTTAGGCAATTTTTTGTAACCCTGCAGTCTATCACTAATCATTTTAAACAATATGGCAATGTCAATAATCTATGTCCCTACTCGTCCCACCAAAAAAACACCACAAGATGAGGACGAAACAGAGGAAAGTTAGATTACTTGATTTGTTTAAACGAATTTTGAGGAACTCTGAGATCACTAAACATTTGAGGATGAATTATTTTTGCTAAAACCTCAAGACCTGTTATTGTTCTGATGCTTGGTTTGCTAAAGTAGGAATTTGCATCTACGGCGTAAACATTATTGCTTTTTACAGCATCCAGCTTGGTCCAGTCTGTGTTATTTTCAAGAACATTTTTGTATTCAGAAATCGTTCTTTCTGTGTCAAAACCGCATGGCATCATAATTATGAGCTCAGGGCTTGATTTTTTGATTTCCTCAAAAGTCATTCTTCTTGATCTTTCACCTTTTCTACTGATCAGATTTTTGCCTCCTGAAATTTCTACCATTTCTGGAACCCAGTGGCCTGAAGTAAAAAATGGATTAATCCATTCGACACACAAGACTTGAGGCCTTTTTTCAAATTTTTTGTCTTTGATAAACTCAATTCTTTTTTCAAGGGACTTGCGTAGGATGGTGCCTTCTTTTTCCTTTCCAATTTTTTTAGCAAGATCATCAATGCTAGCTAAGATGCCATCAAGATCAACTGGATTTAACACATGGACTTCGGGCTTTTTATCTAAGATGCTCAAGGCCTTGTTTACCTGACCTGTATACGCAGAACACACTTCACAAATTTCCTGTGATATTATAAGATCAGGTTTTGCTGCTATGAGATTTTTTTCATCTAGTGTGAAAACTTCCATGCCGTTTCTCATCAACTCTACAATTTTGTCATCAATTTCTTTGCTGTTCATGATATCAGCATTAAAAACAGAGTTTATCACACGAGGCTTTGATTTTGCCTCTTCTGGATAAAGACATTCATGAGTGACACCAAAAATTTTGTCTTGGACGCCCAACTCATAAAGTAACTCTGTTGCGCTAGGAAGAAACGATACTATTCTTTTAGACATAACTATTCTGTTATTGCTTTTCAATTTTAAATATCTCGCATTGACACACAGTCAAACTTTGTATTTAGTCAAGTTAATAGAAAATGGACTCTTTATCCTATCATGAACCGTACTGCACGTGATATTCGCCAATCAATTGAAGCAAACTGGAAGGAGTATCTGTCAAAATATGCAAACCTGTTCTCCTCTAGTGCGGTAAGTGGTTCCAGTCCGCCTTCTGTTTTTGTAGGCTCATACAACTATCCAAAGGTCTTTGTTGGGCCAATGGTGCCTCCAATTCACGGAGATACCAGTCTACTTGACATACCTGAACTGTGGTCTGGAAAAACCCTAGAAGAAATAGTAAATTTTCGGCTAAACCTTATCCGTGGGATTAAAAAGATGCATGTAACTAATCCTCAAGGACGATACATCGAGGATCTGCAAGAGGTTGCAATGTCTTCGCGTCCAATTGATTCAGACATTGAATTTTACAAAAGTACTGTTCCTGTAACATCAATTGATGGTGAGAGCGCGCCGTTTGGTCCAATGGGTGAAATAAAAAGCTCCAAGTTTTCCAGTCAGTCTTCTGATAAACTAATTCAAAAGGCCTACTATGATAAGGATCTTAAGGCAGAAGACGCAGTACTTGCACTCTACAACAGCGGAATCGAGATTTCAAAAATCCAGAAATGTTTCAGCATCGGAATGTTTGGCAAAAAAAGAAGACTTGTGCCAACACGGTGGAGCATCACTGCAACTGACGACATTATCTCAAAATCCCTTGTCTTAGATATACTGGACTTTGATCTAGTAGACTCGTGTCAGGTATTTTCTTTTGAACATTTAGGAAATCTGTATTCGGTAGTAATTTTTCCACACAGGTGGATGTTTGAAATGCAAGAGGCTTGGCATGATGGTGATACGGTTGGATTTGGCAACGATTTTGAAGATGCACGGGGAATTGATCATCCTCCTGCTATTGCAGGCGCATATTTTGCAGCCAAGTTGGGCGTTGCTGAATATTTTGTAAAAAACAAAACACAAGGCGCTGTTCTGGTATTGCGTGAGATCAAACCAGAATATGCCATTCCAGTTGGAGTGTGGCAGGTCCGCGAAGGCATCAGAGCAACAATGAAACAAAGGCCATATGTTGCCTCAAGCCTTGATGATGCGATTAACTTTGCTTGCAAAAGCATGAGCATTAGCAAAACCGAATGGCTTTCAAAGGGAAATATGTTAAAGCTGATCAAACAAAAAACAATTGCTGACTTTTTCTGACTAGAATATTTATTTCCCACATAAAATCGAATAGATGGATGCAAAGCAAAAGCGTGATATTTGCAATCTTAATAATTGCAAGCCCGATACTGTTTGCTTTGGCTGTATTTCCAGACACCTTTAGCCTGAGCTGGAATCAAGGAAGGGGCGGGTTCCTTTTTGCACTGGCATTTATCGTTGCAGAGCTCTTTGGTCTAAAGCTTAATGTTTCAAAAAGACGCCTCTTGGCTGTAATCCCGCTTGCGGCAGTTGTCATGATATATCTTACAGGCTCTGAATACGGACTAAAAGAAAGCATCGTAAATTATGGTAAGGAAATCGAGGTTCCTCTGATATTTTCTTGGGAGTGGTTGTGGGATTTTGTTGTAATGTCTGCTTTTGCAGTTACAACACTTTTTGTCTTTTTTGGAAAACGCTGGATAAGAATCGCGCCAGCAGGACCAATATTTCTTGGGGGAAGTGCCATAATCCTTGCACTTGATACGTTCTTTCCATATGACACACTTGGGCCCTTACAGTATGTAGTCCCATACTTGGTACAGACAAATGCGTGGCTCATCAACGCATTTGATTTGGGTGTGGCTACAGCAAGAGACAACATAATGTTTCTTAGGGGAGATCATGGCCCCTTTGCCCTTCAAGTGTTTTGGCCCTCAGCTGGCGTGCACAGCGTAGTCATCTACTCGCTAGTCATGATGGCATTTTTATTAAAAATGAACATACAGCGAAACAGAAAGATCGTCTATTTTGTTTTGGGAATAATTGGTACCATTGGCGTAAACATGATTAGAATATTTTCTTTGTCGTTATTTGCACTCAAGGTTTCAACAAACGCAGCAGAATTTGAGGAATTTCACTCTGTTGCAGGCGAAATTATGTTTTTGCCATGGCTCTTTGTCTTCTTGATGGTTGTTACAACCATTGAAACAAGGCGGCTCAAAAAATTAGAAGCAATGAAAAAACAACAAGCCTAAAAGTAGCTTGTTATGTTGCTTTGGCCTTGCACATCAGATAGTTCAGATACCTTAACGCCGAGTCTTCGCACCAAAAGAGTCTGGCTTTCAAGCGCCTCCTGTAATAGCTGCATTGCAGTTTTTCCTAGCTCCTCTAAACTAGCGGTAGGATTTTTTAGCATTCTTGATTTTGACTTTGTTGAAAGATCGGTTTGAACAAACTGCACTCCAACTGACTTGAACATCTTGTTTTCCTTGATAATAATGGAGTGAACCTCGCTGCAAAGCTCTTTTAGACTCTTTACAAGAAAATCATACTCCTTGGAATCTTGAGTCAAGGTTACTATCTTGCTGTACTGTATGGTTGGCTGCCTTTCTGTTACAGGCTCGTCATATATTCCCCTTGCTGCGTTGTAAATGTAAGTTCCTATCTTTCTTCCAAACATTTTGTTTAGGGTAAAAACATCCAGTTTCTTTAGATCTGAAACAGTCTCGAACCCTTCCTCGATAAATTTTTCTTCGGTTTTTTTACCAATTCCTGGAATCTCCCTAATTTTTAATGGATCAAGAAATATTTCTACACTGTCAGGCGTTACAACGGTTAGCCCATCAGGCTTTTTGTAGCTTGATGCAATCTTTGAGACAAGCTTGTTTGGCGATACTCCAATAGAGCAGCTTAGCTTTACCTTGTCTCGTATGGAGTTTTTTATCTGTTGTGCAACATGACTTGCAACGGCATAGTCTCCATCGGTCCGCTTTGTCACATCCAGATAGGCCTCATCTTTTCCTACATACTCAAAAACATCGGCAAAACTTTTGATAATCTCCATTGCCTTTGAGGAGATCTCAGAATAGTACTCAAAATCTGCCGGCAGAAACGATGCATCCTTTATTGATTCTAGTCTTTTTTTGGCAAACTTTATTGGCATGCCTGACTTTACGCCATACTTTCTTGCCTCATAATTTGCCGTGGCAATGGCGCCGCTGTCTCCTCCCCTGTCTGAGAATATGCAGACAGCAACTGGCTTTGTTTTTAGGTGTGGCGTTTTGATTTCCTCGCACTGCGCAAAAAAATAGTCAAAATCAACATGCAAAATTACTTTGTGCATTGCTTATGAATAGTATAGAATCCATATTATGATATCGTGATAATCTAAATATTATTTTGATTTATGGTAATTGTGACATACCCAGTATCGGTTGAAAAAGACGGCATAAAGATTCGTCCTGAACACATGGAAAAAGAAAAGCTGTACCATTGCGTTTTCAATGACAAGGTTTTGGTCTTTTATAAAGACGAGCAGGAACTTTTGAACTGTTATGAAATCGAAGAGGCAGATCTGGTTGAAAAGATAAAAACATGCAAAAATGATGAAGTAGAAAAGTTGTTTGAAGAATACATTGAACAAAAAAAGCTTAAACAATAATTTTAAAACTTAACTAATTATGTTTACCAAGAAACCACATCCTTTCACTAATCCTTAATTTTTGTTAATGAGCACAGCTAAAATTACAAATACCATGATTGAAGCTGAACAAAGTTAGAATCCGTTAGGGACCACGGTTTCCAATACTCAGTGACGTGCGAATCTTTTTATGAAAAATGTAAAGTATAAAAACATAATTTCCAAATATGGAAAATGGCTAAATCTTATAGTACTCTATATAGAATCTTGCTAAACTCCATAGGAAAGATGCAAAGCCATAGTATCTTTGTAGGAAACCCAAATTCCAAACTATCAGGGGGGGGGGTGGTTGGAGTAAATGAAAGTTCTAGCAGTTGATGATTCCATTGACATTCTAAACATGATCAAAACTGCGTTAACATCAGTTGGTCATCAAGTAGAGGTTGCTGAAAATGGTGCAGAAGCGCTAACAAAATATGTCAAGTTTAATCCTGATATAGTGACACTCGATATCTCGATGCCTGTAATGGATGGATATGAAACATTGACACGGATTCGAAAGATGGATAAAAACGCCAAAATTATTATCCTTACTGCTTCAGAACACTGGTTACTTATAGAAAACTGCCTTGCTAGGGGTGCTGTCGGATATCTTGCCAAACCATTTACTATTGACGAGCTTGTACAGACAGTTTCAGATCCTTGGCACTATATTGATAAAAACGCAGTTGTGATTTTTTCTATTTCCTGTAACAGCATAGGAAATAGCATACAAAAAATATTTGGTTCTCCAACGTCAGTCAAATTAAACACTGTTGAAATTATGCGGCAAGATGATGCATACTATAATTTTTCTCCAGGCAGAGGATTGGCACAAGTAAGAGTCATAGAAAGGGTTGCAGAACACATTCCTCTACTAGGCATTGATCATGTAGGATATGCTAACGAATTTACAGGGCATGTACGAGGCTTGGTAACATCCTTTATCAAATCCGAACACATTGAGCAAACAAAAATGGCATTATCTAGTTGCTTACTAGGTTCTATAGATCTGAATGAGTTTTTTCATATCATAAACTCTAAGGTTTTTTCCACATTAGCAGAGCATCACAGATTGCCAGTTGAGCTTGAACCAATAAAAAAATATGATGAAATGATGGCAAAAACCATGCCGTCCACAAACGAACGAATGAAAGCTAACATTGAGATCGTTACCAAAACATTAACACTCCCTGTTGAGATCAACATAATCTCAAACCTCAAGTCAACCATAAGGCGACTATGAATGAAATATGGCTTTTTGAAAAATAACAGTGTCGCAAGATTTTTTGCAATTTTTGTTGTTGTTTTTGGAATAGTTGTAGCATTTGGATGGATATTTGATATAGCAACACTACAATCGCCAATAGGTCAAGTTTCAATAAAGTTCAGCGTAGCCATTTCATTTGTTTTTAGTGGGATAATTCTTTACTTTGTAACTAGGGTTCATGAGGGGAAATTCGGTCTAGGCTTTATAGCTATAACTACCTCGAGCCTCGTAATTTCATTATTTGTAGGAACTATTGTGGTTTCTGATTTTGCTGGCACCTATACTGGCATCGAAAACTTGTTTCTAAAAGATTTGGCAGATATAGAACATGCAGTGGTTACTGGCAAGCCATCAATTCCAACACTAGTTAATTTTTTTCTAATTGTACTAGTTGGGGTTTTTGTTCTATCAGACTCTGTAACATTGCACAAAAGCCTCAAAGGACTTGGCATTATAATTGCAACAATTGGAGGAATAGCATTACTTGGCCATCACATAGGTTCTCCGTCACTATACTACCAGTATGAAGGAATTAGCAATACGATGACATATCATGCAAGTATTTTTTTTGTGTTGCTTGGTGGAGGTTTGATACTAAGCAAGTATACGCCACAACAAAAAAATGCAAATATCAAAATAAAACCAAGACTAATCACCTTGTTTTTGATCACCTCAATTGTACCAGTAATCTTTGTTGGTACATGGAGCTATGACTCTATAAGTGGCGGTACGACAACAGAAGAGTTTAGAGATGCTGTATTCGTTATGGGCGCAGTAACAATTTCTACTACTGCTGTTTTTGCATTTCTTATTTCAAAATCTCTTGTAAAGCCAATTTTAAATTTAAAAAATGTTGCACGACAAGTAGCAGATGGCAACCTTGACGTAAAAGCTGTAGAGGATAGTGACGATGAGTTAGGAGATCTTAGCAGGGCCTTTAACAACATGATAGAAAATGTGAAATTATATGCTGAGCTTCAAGTTGAGACAGAAACATTACGTCAAGCAAACAAGGAAAAAGAAGAATTTGCTGCTATGGTCTCACATGAATTAAAGACACCTCTTGTCCCAATACAAGGATATTCTGAATTATTAATGAATGAAAGATTGGGCGAATTAACAGATGCTCAAAAAAACTCCCTTAAAATAATATTTAACAATGCAACAAGATTATCACGACTCATTCAAGACATATTGGATGTAAGAAAAATGGAGCTGGGCAAGCTAAAACTAGCTGTACGTGACACCACGACTAAAGAAATCGTAGACCAATGTCTTCTTGCCTTTAAGACAATTACCCAATCAAAAGGGATCATGTTAATTGATAACTCACAAGACGCACCATTACAATGCGATCCAGAACGAATTATCCAAGTATTAAACAATCTAGTAAACAATTCCTTGAAATTCATACCTCAGGAAAACGGAATGATTGAACTAAATACAAAACTTGATGATAGCTCAGTAATCTTTAGTGTCAAAGATAATGGAATAGGAATACCAAAGGACAAACAAGATGATTTATTCAAAAAGTTTTATCAGGTAGACACATCTTTAGGCAGAAAGAGTGGTGGGAGTGGTCTAGGACTGGTAATTTGTAAGGGAATAGTCGAGTCACACAAGGGAAAGATATGGGTTGATAGTGATTCAGATAACGGCACAGCTATTTATTTTTCAATTCCTAGGGAATCGTCTTGAAAAAAATACTCATCGTCGATGATCACAAAGACATAGCGGATATGTTAAAAATTACCCTAGAGCTGTCAGGGTACCAATGCACTACAGCGTATAGTGGTAAAGACTGTTTGCAACTTTTGTCACAAAATAATTTTGATTTGCTATTGCTAGACATTGCAATGCCTGATATAACTGGAGTAGACATCTTAAAGACGATAAAATCTGATCCTGCATTATCAAAAAACAAAGTGGTTTTTATTACAGCTTCATCTCCAACTGAAGATATTATTGATAATTTAATGAAGCAAGGGGCGTTAGAGGTAATCAAAAAACCAATCACAGAAGATGTTCTTCTTAAAACTGTAGAAAAATATGTGTAAATGCTGTGTTTAAGCTGCTTTTCCAAAGTAATAATCATTAAATAAACACAAAACCCACTCTATCTAGTAAACACATCATGAGCGGAAAAAATTCAAAAGACGCAGAAGAAATTTTTTCTCAGTTTGAAAAACACAAGGAAAAAGGAGAACAGCCAGAAGAAAAAATTCAGCAAGAACCAGAATCTGAGCCTAGCGTTGATGTCATAGAAGAACCACAACAAGAAGCCAGTGTTGATGTCACAGAAGAGCCAGTCTCATCTTCTGAAGAACCTGATGAACCGCAACCAAGTCCGGCGCCTGAGATTGCTGCTGACGAGGAAGAAACAGCAAAGATTAGAAACGTCATTTTTGTTGGAACAAAGCCAATAATGGTCTATGTTACTGCAACACTTACACAGCTGGCAAGCTCCCCAACAGTAACAATCAAGGCAAGAGGAAAGCGCATTACACAAGCTGTTGATGTTTCGCAGATGATCGTAAAAAGAATGGACTCTGTTGGATACAAAGTAACAGGCGTTCGCATATCTTCGGACTCGTTGACATCGCAGGATGGAAAGAAGCGAAATGTTTCCACAATAGAAATCGATGTCACAAAAATCGACGACAGTTAAAGCACATCAAGCAAAAATGTTATTCCAAAGTATATCATAAAGCCGCTAATTGCGATAAACACAAACCTATAGTTTTTCTGAGACAGAAATTTCGAACTTTTTGCCGAGAGATAGGCAGTGGATGCAAGCCATGCAAAGTCCATCCAAATATGTAACGCAAACAAAACAAAAAGCCCGCCAAGCGACCATAGCACAATCGAGTCAGAAATTAATTTAAAGCCAACGGTAAACCACCAGATTATAAAAAACGGATTTAGTGCACTAAACAGAATTCCAGAAAAAAACGGCCCGTACTTTGTTTTAATCTGACTATTCTTATCCTGACCAAACGCTGATCTTAATTGCAGTCCGGCAAAGCCAAAAAGTCCTAGTGCGCCAACCACCGCTATAATAATTCTAAATTGAGGAACAGACTCTAGTGAAACAATCCCAATGCCAAGCAGAATGATCAATGGCAGCTCAACTACAGTATGGCCAAAAGACATTTTCAGGCCGCCTTTTGCTCCCTCTTTTAGGCCATAGAAAATATTTGCAGCAAACAGCGGTCCTGGAGACATTACTCCAGAAGCAGAAATTATTATTACAATAGCTGCAAACCCAAGTAGCTGTTCCATTTAGTATAACTAGATAGAAACTAGGATCTATCCATACATCGTATCAATTATTCCTTTAGTCTCTTTTTCTGCTTCTTTGATATACTCTTCTGCCATCTCAGCTTCTTTTTGGAGCGTAGGTATGTCACAGGACACGCCAGGAACAAGTTTTGATAATGCAAGGCACAGCTGAGTGCTTGCCTTGAAGTTTGGTTTTGTCTCATCAGAGTTATACAAGAGCACAACAACATTTTGATTATTTATCATCCCTTGGTTGAGCAACGAGCCAGGTATTCCAGGAATTGTCCCATGCTGTAAGACTGAAATCTCTGCTTTTTCAACTATATCTTTTGTAGCCTTGTTGCTGACAGCTGCAATTATTTGTTCATTTATGTTAGGTGTGTTTATAGGTGCACTACTTAGAACAAGTGAACACTTGTGTCGGTTTGCCCAGCTAAGCATAATTCTTGCAATAGATTTGTGTAACGAAGGATGCAACATAAGATATGAAGAAAATATTGCAACTCTCAATTCATTATTTACAAATATTCTTGTAGGATAATTTGGCACTCCATCTTTTATTATGGTTACTGGCGGAAAGCTGTTTGAATCAATAATTCCTGCCATCTCAAACTGCGAAGTATGAATCATCTACTCTGTAGCTA
>Ga0213870_1000304_pt1 | contig 25066 bp, 18 predicted proteins | sample WICALVC2017_Meta_FD_160119 | JGI IMG/M metagenome (GOLD analysis project Ga0213870, IMG submission 160119) | Freshwater microbial communities from subterranean cave lake in Wind Cave National Park, South Dakota, United States - WICALVC2017 | ecosystem: Environmental > Aquatic > Deep subsurface >... | reverse complement strand
CTTCTGTTTCCCTCGGCGCGCGGCGGCCGTCGACTTGTTGAACGTCGCAATCTCGGCCCAGGCCCGCAGCATCTCGGCGACGGTCCATGCCTGCGCGATACACCCGCGTGGCGCGAACGGCGGATCGCCGTCGAAAATCTCGCCCATGGTCCCGAGGCCGTGCGACTGCAAATGCCGGCTCATCGGCTCCAGAAACGATCGCGCGCTGGCCGGATCCTGATAGACCTTGAGGTGCGCCGTCACAAACGGACCGAGCAGCCAGCCCCACACGGTCCCCTGGTGATAGGCCCCGTCGCGGCTGCGCTGATCTCCGCCGTACTGCCCCACATATCGGGGATGGTCCGACGCCAGGCTGCGGAGGCCGTGCGAGGTCACAAGGTGCCGCGCGCAGGCGTCCACAATGGCCTTCTGCCTGGCCGGCGCCAGCGGGCTTTCGGGAAGCGACACCGCGAAAATCTGGTTGGGCCGCAACGACGGATCGTCGCCTTCAGGCCCATCCAGCACGTCGTAGCAGTAGCCCAGGGACTCGTTCCAATACCGCGCGAAGCCCGTGGCCGCGCGCGCGGCCAGGTCTTCGTACTGTTGGACCGGCTGCTTGGCAATCCCCCCCAGCGTGGCCATGGCGCAGAGCGCATTGTGCCAGAGCGCATTGATCTCCACCGGCTTGCCCATGCGCGGCGTGACGACCCAGTCCCCCACCTTGGCGTCCATCCACGTCAGTTGCACGCCTGCTTCGCCGGCCCGTAGGAGGCCGTCGGTGTGATCCAACCGGATGCCATAACGCGTGCCACGGCAATGCCAGTCCACGATCTCGGCCAGCACCGGAAAGAGCTCCCGCACGAGACGGTCGTCGCCCGTCGCCGCATGGTAGGCGCGGATCGCCTCGACGTACCAGAGCGTGGCGTCTGCGGTATTGTATTCGGGCTGGCCACCGGCGTCGAAGAACCGGTTGGGCAGTATCCCCCGATCCACAAAGCGGGCGAAGGTTTTCAGAATTTTTCGCGCGATGCCGGGCCGTCCGGTCTCCAGAGTCAGCCCCGACAGCGCGATCATCGTATCGCGGCCCCAGTCGCCGAACCAGTGATAGCCGGCAATCAGTGATCGGCCCTGGGGATCGTCAGGAGAAGGACGCGCCACGATGAACTGGTCGGCGGCCAGGATCGCCTGTCCGACCCAGGACGGCGCCTGCTTCGCCGGCAACGAATTGGCTTTGATAAAGGCCCCGGCAAGACTCCGCTCGTGCCGCTTGCGCCGCTCCAGCGCCTTCGCGCCATCACGCGAGACCATCGAGTCCGTGCTGAGCACGATGGTAAGCGGTGCGCCCTCGGCGATGACGGCACGGATCGTCCCGACCTGGAGATGGTCCTCGCAGTCATCCAGCCCGCGAGCGCGTTCCATGGCAAGATCAAACCCCACATGCCAGTCATGCGCCGCCTCGTGCTCGCCACGGTCGGACAAAAGATAGAACGGCACGGCGCCGTTGTAGGCGGTCACGGCCAGGCCATGCTCCCTGCCCTCCACACGCATCTGCCGGCCATCGCCCCGCGTGTTCCCGTGGTGATCGCGATAGTTGACCAGCACCTTGATGGCCAGGGAGACGGGACCCGCGCCACGCACCAGGTCGTAGCGGATGTAGGTGGTGTTGGCGCCCTGTTCCATCCAGACGCGCTTTTCCAGCAGCGCACCAGCCAGGACATAGGTCCAGGCCGGGACCGTTCCCTCCAGCCGGAACCGCTCAAGATGCCGGTAGCCCTGTGGCGTGACCACGCCTCCGTGCCAGCGGTTTGCAGACAATTCATACGTGTGGCCGCCGTACCCGGCAGTCTCGTCCAGCTTGGCGACCAACAATGTGCGTCCGACGGGAGGCTTCAGGGCCGCAATCAGCAGGCCGTGGTAGCGGCGCGTCAGCAGGCCGGCGACCGTGCCGGAGGCGTATCCCCCGAGGCCGTTGGTGACGAGCCATTCGCGCGACTCGGCCTGAGCCAACTCGCCGCAGATATCCCGTCCACAATCAATGCGCGCGTGGTCCATTCGTTCGCCAGTATCCTCCATCTCCCGAAGTGCTTTCAATACCGGTTTGCGGCGTTGACAGGTCAGCGAATCACTGGAAGAATAGCCGGAGTTTTGCGGTTTGTATTAGCAGGATATGCCGGTCAGTATACTCATGAGTTCGCGCACAGATTGAAAAACGCCTCGTCGCGTGGTAGCTTGGCCCCGTGCAGTATGCGGTTGAACTCAAACCAAAAGCTACGAAGGACCTCCGACGGATCCCGAAACCGGAGGTTGCGAGTGTAGTCAGCGCCTTGGAACAGTTGAGCGACGGCCTGAAAGGTGACGTGAAGCGACTGACGAACTTCACGCCGGAGTATCGACTGCGTGTCGGAGACTACCGGATTCTGTTCGAGATTGAGGGGCAGAACAGAGTGGTCGTGTATCGGGTTCGACCCAGGAAAGAAGCATACAGAACGTAAGGAGGCAAGGGATGATTACGTTGCACGCGAACATTTTGGAGCGGGACGGCAGGAAGGCGTTCGCCGTGCTGCCTTATGAGGAATTCCTCCTGGTTCAGGAGGAGCTGGAAGATTTCGATGACCTGCGCGCACTACGTGCGGCCAAGGCCCAAGAGGGAATGGCTCCCACGGTTTCTCTCTCCGAGACCAAACGACAAGTCAGCATTGGAGTGCGAACAAGCCGCTCCAGCCGACGCGCTAAAGCGCGCGGCTGAGTGGCGGCGTTAGAGGCGATGATCAAACATCTTCCGCTGCTGATGACATACGGCACACATTTCACACCATGATCGCGCACGCTTCATCAACGTTCCCTTTCACGAAGGAGGCCTGATCTATGCAAAACCCTATCCTACAGCTTCGAAACGAAGAAAACCGATGGAATCTAACCCACACGAATCTGTATTGAGCCCTTTCTACATTGGGTTGACACGCAACGCACGTTTACTTGCCCCATCCCGGGTTGCTACACTACGCTCCGTCACAAACCCCACAACGGCATTCCTGGAGAACGCTGACCCATGCAGATTCCGATTGCGCTCACGAAAACGTTCACGGCGGCGCTGAACGAACTCGGCTCCGACATGGCCCTGATCGCCCTGAAGGAGGACGGATTCGGCCCGTATGTCTCCCCGTCGAATCGCGGCTTTTCCCCCCGCGAGGTGCAGGCCGTGGTCAAAGCGCTGTCGGTTCCGGAAGTCGGATTCGACGGCGCCGCGGGCCACGGCGAGGCCCGCCCGAAAGCCGTCCGCATCCGCATGACGGCCCCTGCTCACCGCTCGCTCCTGGGCGTCCCGCTGACGCTGTCCAGGCGGGTCTGCGGCGCGCTGGTGATCGGACGAAAGGACATCGTCTCCTTCACCGACAAGGACCGACGCCATCTTGCCGACGCAGCCGGCGCGCTCGAGGCGGCGCTTGCCGACGTCGGGATTCTCGCCATAGCGTCCCTCGCCCCCGTGCCCGCTCCATCAGAACCCGCAGGGTCTGAAACCGGGGATGCCGGGATCGAACTGCTGATGGCGGCTATCCGGTCGCTGATCCCCTATGACCGGGCGCTCCTGACGCGGTACGACCCGCGCGCAAAGGTGGTGACGACGCTCCTCGCCCACCAGCCCGGCCGCTGTGAGTGGCGGGAGAGCGAGACGCTCACGCTGGACGGGTCCGCTGCGGGCTGGATGATCCGGCACAAGAAGCCGAGAATGGATCGCGACCTGGCCTCCACGCAAGGCCGGTTCCTGGACTATAAGGAACTGTACAAGGACAAGTTCAAGACGGCGCTGGGTCTCCCCCTGCGGAGCGGACAGGAGTTCATCGGAACCATCGTGCTGGGATCAAAATCGCCGGACGTCTACCACGCCGACATGGCGCGGGCCGCCGCTCCCCATCTGGATCAGCTGGCCGCCATGCTCCCCACGCTGGGGCCGCGCCCAGGGGGCGCTGTTCCCCTCGACGCAACCGGCGATCCGGGCCTCGGCGAACGCGCCGGTCTCAGGTCCTCCCATGACGCCGACGAGGACCGGGAGTTGATGATCCGCCAGGCACGACAGAGCGCGATCCGCGAGGTCACGACGTTTCTCGAACAGGAAATCCAGCGTCCGCTCACCAAGACACGCATGGCTATGGAGGAGGCCATGCATGAATCGCCGTCGCGCGAGATGGCTGTCGGGGGCATCTTCCAGCGGGTTGAAAAGGCGTCCCTGGATCTCACGCGGATCGAGGCCATCCTCAACGAGGTGCTCGACTTCGCCAAACCGCTGGACCTGCACCCGTGCGTGGTCAGCATCCCGGAAGTCCTCGACAGCGCGCTCGCGATGATCGCCGACGACCTGGAAAAAAATACCCTGACGGTAACCAGGCAGTTTTCCGATACCCTGCCGCCCATCAAGGCGGATGAGGGCAAGCTCCAGCAGGTGTTCCTGAGCATTCTCAAGAACGCCCTGGAGGCCATGACGCCCCACGGCCACATCCTCCTGCAGGCGGCATCCCACAAGGGCGCGCGCGGGCGGCACGAGGTGGCGATCACGATCCAGAATGACGGCGCTCCCATCCCGACAGAGCATCTCGGCAAAATCTTCGAGCCGGGATTCACCACCAAGGCGGCCGGCACCGGACTCGGCCTGGCGTCGGTCAAGAAGATTATCGAAGAACACCAGGGCCGGATCTCCATTGCCAGCGGCCCAGACCAGGGCACAGCCGTGATCATCAGGCTGCCAGCGCACGCCGTCACCCGCCGCCGGGGCGGACGCGGCCGGGGGCGCCGGCGCCCCCGGTCGGCCTAACCTCGTTTCTCCCGCTCATCCTCAGCCCAGACCTTCACCCAGGGCAAGAGCAGAAACGCCGGCCAGGCCAGCACGAAGGTCACGGTAAAGTAGACAGCGTAGCCAAAAACTTCGGTGGCAAAGCCGGAGAACACCCCGGCCAGGGCGCGCGTCAGCCCGAACAGGGCACTGAGCAGGGCGTACTGCGTGGCCGCATGGCGTTTGTCGCAGATGCTCATCAGGAAGGCCAGGAACGGTGCCGTCCCCAGCCCTCCGCAAAACGACTCGACGAACGAGGCCACGTACATCATCGCCTCGGAGGGAGGCAGCATCGCGGCCCCGGCATAGACCAGATTGGAGACCGCTTGCAGCGCCCCCAGCACCCACAGCGCCCTGAAGATGCCCCACTGGGTGGTGAGTCCCCCTCCGATCAGTGCCCCGGCGATGGTCGCTACCACGCCAAGCGTCCCCGGCACCAGCCCGATCTGGAGCGGCGTAAACTGCCGGTCCACCCAGAAGGGCTTAATCATGGGACCGATGGCCATGTCGCCCAACTTGAACATCAGCACGAAGGCCGCTACGGCCAGAAAACCGGGCCTCGACAGAAACAGCCGCCACGGCTCGCGGATCGCGTCCGCCACTGAACGAACCGGAGTCGGCTGCCCGGCGACGCGTTGCACCTGCCCATCCGGAGCTCCGTAGGACACCACCGCGAGCACTCCCATCAGGCCGGCCGCACCGATAAACACGGCGGGCCAGCCCACGAACCCAGACGACGCGACCAGCAGCCCACCCGCACCAATCAGGGCAACCCGATAGGCCGTCACCCGCAGACCGTTGGCGACGCCCATCTCGTTCTTGGCGAGCAGCTCGATCGTGTAGGCGTCGATTGCAATGTCCTGGGTGGCCGAGAGTACGGCGAACAGCACCAGGGCGGTCCAGAGCAGCCAGATGCTCTCCTGGGAGTGCATGAACGCCAGGGTCAGCAACGGGACGCTCATCAGGGCCTGGCAGACCCAGATCCACGTGCGACGGCGGCCCCAGAGGTCCACCGCCGGCGCCCAGAGGAACTTCAGCGTCCACGGGAGTCCCACCAGCCCCAGGAGGCCGATGTCCGCCAGGCTCACACCCTGCAGGCGCAAGTACACCGGCACGGTGTCCATGATGAATCCGTAGGGAAACCCCTCGCCGAAGTACAGCACGGCGACCCAGAACAGTTTGTGGCGCGTGGTCATGAATGGGGCGGCCTGTGATACCACGTCTCCGGCTGAGCGTCAAATGCGCGGGGCGATGCAGGGGCACGGCATGTGTGCCCCGCTTGATTCGCGTGCGCGCCATGAGATACGGTAGCATCCCTGTGTCTCGTCACGACGACAACCCGGAGACCGCGCATGTCGTTACGTCATCGTCGGCGCGATGCCCGCTCTCTTTCATGAGAAGTGTCGGGCGCCTCTGCGCGATCGTGTGCCTGACCACCAGTCTGATCGGCCACGGGTACGCCGTCGCCCAGGCGCCTGCCATTCCCCTCTCCGGCAAGATCGAGGAGCAGGCCAGAAGCCAGATGGAGGCCGCCAAAAAGCTGAAGGACGCCGATAAACTTGCGCTGGCGGTCGAAGTCCTTCACGAGAAGGCTGACACGGTCGCGACCACGCTCACCGCGCAGCACAAGAAGCTGCAAAGCAACCCCCACCGCATCGGCGTCCTGATTCCGCTCTCGGGACCGTTACGCCCCTACGGCGCCGACGTGCTGAACGGTACCCGCCTCGCCCTCGAGGTCGTCGCCGAGGCGTCTCCGTCCCTGTCGGTCGGCCTCGTCACGAAGGACACGGAGGGCGACGCGACACGGCTGGTGCGCGAGCTGGACGACCTGCTGGAGAACTACCGGCCGATCGCCGTGATCGGCCCGCTGTTAAGCCGCGAAGTGAAAGTCGTCGCGCCGTCCGCGGACGCGAGCGAGGTGGTGTTCATCACGCCGACGGCGACCGTCCAGGATGTGCAACAGTTCGGACGCTACCTGTTCAACGCCGCCGTCAACAACCGCGCTCTCATCCGTGAACTGGTCGCCTACGCGACCGGCTCGCGGGGATGGCATCGCTTCTGTATCCTCGCGTCCAAGGACGCCTACGGCACGGAGATGGCCCAGACCTTCGCGGAGGAAGTCCGCCTCCTGGGAGGGGACATCATCGCCTCCGAGACCTATGGACCAGACGACACCGATCTCGCCTCCCCCATCAAGCGTCTCAAGTACGCGGATCTCAAAAGACACGGGACGCTTGAGAAAATCAAGCACCCGAAGAAGGGCAAGCACGACACACGCTACCATCCTGGCTTTGACGCGATCTTTCTTCCGGGCGACGCCGAAAAAGTCGGCCTGATCGCGGGCCAAGTCCGCTTCTATGCGGCGTCCGTCGGCATGCTGGGGATGAACGGCATGAACTCGCCGGAGTTGATCCGCCTCGATCCCCGTGGGGTCGAAGGCGCCGTCTTCGCCGACAGTTTTTTCATCGACAGTGCTGATCCTGCCGTGCGACACTTCGTCGAACGCTATGTGAAGCGCTTTCAGCAGCCCCCGTCTTCCTTCTCAGCCCAAGCCTACGAGGCCACCACGCTGGTGCTGGATGCGATCCTGAAGGGAGCCGCGACGGGCCAGGATCTGCGGGAGAGCCTGCAGACTACGAAGAACGCGCCCGGTCTCGTCGGCCCCTTGACCATGACAGCGGCGGGCAATCTGGAACGGCGGTACGCGATCATTCAGGTCAAGAACGGCAAGTTCATAGCGATCACCAACGCACAATGAACACCCTCGGCCAGATCCTCCATACCATCTCGTATATGGCCCTGCCCCTGCTGCTGGCCATGGTCTTCCACGAGTACGCCCACGGATGGGTCGCGAACCACTATGGGGACTCGACGGCGCGCCTGGAGGGGCGGCTCACGCTTGATCCGAGGGCCCATATCGATCCCTTCGGAACGATCCTGCTCCCGTTGCTGTGCCTGATCTTTCCGATCGGCATCCTGCTCGGCTACGCCAAGCCCGTGCCGGTCATTCCTTCGAATCTACGCCATCCACGCCGTGACATGGCCCTCGTGGCCGCCGCCGGGCCCGGCATGAATCTCCTCCTGGCCATCGCGAGCGCGGCGATCCTGAGCGCCATCGTCGCCATGGACCCGTCCATCGCCGACTCCCTCTCCACACGCGGTGCCGGCGCCCGGCAGGACCTGCCGGGCATGATCCTGGTTCCGTTGGCCTGGATGTGCATTTTTTCGGTGCAGATCAACCTGGTGCTGATGGTCTTCAACCTGTTCCCCATCCCGCCGCTGGACGGCGGTCGCATCCTGGTGAGCCTCCTCCCGGCACGCCAGGCCGAGACGCTCAGCCGTCTTGAGCCGTACGGAATGATGATCATTTTCTTCCTTGTTATGGTGGATCCGCAGATCCGTCTGTTCAGCTCCCTGATGGGGCCCCTGATCAATATGCTGACATCAACGATCCTGTCGACGTTCGCCTTATAACGAACTGAGTGAGGGGAAACAAGGAGCGTATGGCGACACGCGTTCTCAGCGGCATGCAGCCAAGCGGCCTGTTGCACCTGGGCAATCTGTTCGGCGCGCTCGACAACTTCACGCGCCTCCAGGCCGAGCACGAGTGCTTCTATTTCGTCGCCGACTGGCACGCCCTCTCGACTAACTACGAGGACACGACCCGCATCCGCGAATACACGCGCGCGGTCCTCATTGACTGGCTCGCTGCGGGGCTCGACCCCGAGCGCTCCACCCTCTTCATCCAGTCCCGGGTGCCGGAGCACGCAGTCCTGCACCTGCTGCTCTCGATGATCACGCCGGTGCCGTGGCTGGAGCGCAACCCGACGTACAAGGAGAAGCGGGAGCACCTCAAGGGGCGCGACCTCTCCACGTACGGATTCCTCGGCTACCCCGTGCTGCAAACCGCGGACATCCTGCTCTACAAAGGAGACGTCGTGCCGGTGGGTGTGGATCAGTTGCCGCATCTGGAGTTGTCGCGCGAAATCGCCCGGCGGTTCAACCAGCTCTACAGGCCGGTCTTCCCCGAGCCGCAAGCGCTGCTGACGGAGATGCCCAAGGTGCCCGGCACGGACGGCCGGAAGATGAGCAAGAGCTACCACAACACGATCACCCTCTCCGATCCCGACGCGACAGTCCGCTCCAAGCTCAAGACGATGGTGACGGACCCCGCCCGCATCCGGCGCACGGACAAGGGCAACCCGGACGTGTGCCCGGTCTTCACGCTTCACCAGTCCATTTCGGCCCAGCCAGTCATCGCGCAGGTCAACCAGGAATGCCGCACGGCTGCGATCGGGTGCATTGAGTGCAAGCAGTTATTGGCAGATGGCTTGGTCACGCGCCTGACTCCGATCTGGGAGAAACGCCGAGAACTCGCGCAGAAGCCGATGCTGGTGGACGAGGTCATTGACACGGGCACCCGGAAAGCCGGCGCCGTCGCCCGCCGGACCATCGCCGAAGTCAGCGACGCAATGCGGATCGCATGAGCGTCATGACCATTTCGGGCCGGTCTTGACCGATTCCTTGACCAGGCGTGACCGGTCCGCAATCCGCTCGACCTTCACCTTGGCCACCCGGCGGTCGCCCAAATCCACCACCGTAAACTTGTAATCGCCGTGGTAGAACACCTCGCCGCCGCGAGGAAGCCCCTGGATCTGGTAGGTGATGAACCCGCTCAGGGTCTCGTACTCGGTCGAGACCGGAATCGGGAGCCCATATTCCGCGACAAGGTCCTTGACGGGCATGGAGGCATCCACGAGAACCGCGCCGTCCTTGAGGCGCTCGACGGGCTTCTCCTCCGTATCGTACTCATCCTGGATCTCCCCGACGATTTCCTCGATCAGGTCTTCCAGCGTTACCAGTCCTTCGACGCTGCCGTGCTCATTGACCACAATGGCCACGTGGATGCGGCGGCGCTGCATCTCCTTGAGCAGCACGCTGACCTTCATGGCTTCAGGGACGTAATACACCGGATGCAGCAGGTCCGTGAAGCGGACGGGCTTGCCGGATGCCACCTGGCTCAACAGATCTTTCTGATAGAGAATGCCTATCAAGTCGTTGAGCCCCTTGCGGTACACCGGGTATCGGGAGAACTTGTTCTCGTCAATGTAGCGCAGGAGCTCGGGGGTCGGCATGTCGCTCTCGACTGCGCACATCTTGGGGCGCGGCACCATGACTTCTTTCACCGAGGTGTCGGTGAACTCGAACACACTGCGGATGAGATCCTGTTCGGTCTTGTCGAAGACCCCGGTCTCATGCCCCTCTTTCATGAGTAGATTGATCTCCTCTTCGGAGATGAAGATCTTTTGGTCCGGATCCGTCTGGCCCAGCAGTTGCAGAATGCTCCGGCTCGACCAGGCCAACGGCTTGATACCCCAGGCCGCCACACGCGAGAACCATTCCAGCGGGCGTGCCATGAACAGCGCGAGGCGCTCCGGATTCTTCAGGGCCAGCATTTTGGGCACCAGCTCGCCGAAGATGAGGGAGAAATACGAAATGATCAGCACCACGGTCCCGACTGCCACCGGTTCGGCCAGGGTCGCCATGAACGGGAACGGCAGGGCCACGAGGAGCGGTTTCAGCGACTCGATCGCGGCGGCGCCGCTCAGCGCGGCGGCGGCAGCGCCAGCCACCGTCACGCCGATTTGAATCGTTGCCAGAAAGCGCTCGGAGTCCTCCTGAAACCCGTGAATCAGTGTGGCCCGGGCGTTCCCTTCCGTCATGAGCTGCGCGATGCGACTGCGGCGGGTCTTGACGATAGCCAACTCGGCGCAGGCAAAGAAGCCGTTCAACAATATCAGGCACACAATCGCAATCAATTCCAGCCACATCAACGCATCCCCCCGCTATCAGACCTCCACATCGTTGCATATTGTATACGAAGCGGCCTCTCCATACACAATACACAATATCCTGGTCAATTCCAGGCCACCCCGTCACGGACGCTCAAGGAATACCTGCGCGCATCCGATACGAAGCAGGACGGCACACAACAGGCGCACATTGACATGCTGGAACGGGTTGGGTATGGTGGGCCGTATGTTCCAGCGTAGTCGCTCGCGTGGGTATCTCTGGGGCCTTGCGGGTCTGGTGGTTATGGGCCTCTCGTGTCCCAGCGCTTCTGCCGAAACCATCTACCGGTTTATGGACGCCGACGGCGTGCTCCATTTCAGCAACGCCCCAACCGACCCCCGCTACAAAAAAATGAAGGGCGCGCAGACGCGTGTCCGCCGATCCCCGACCGTCCCCTCCCTGACCTTGCACGAGACCATTCAGCGCACCGCGCACACACACAGCCTGAGCCCGGCGCTGGTGCATGCGGTCATTCGCGCCGAGTCGGCCTATGACCCCAAGGCCGTCTCGTCGAAAGGCGCCATGGGCCTGATGCAGTTGATGCCGGGCACGGCGTCCATGCTGAACGTCTCGAACCCGTACGACCCCACGGAAAACATCTCCGGAGGCGTACGCTACCTGCGCTATCTGCTGGACCGCTTCGGGGGAAACCTGGAGTTGGCCCTGGCCGCCTATAATGCGGGAGAGTCCAGAGTGCTACGCAACAACCAGGTTCCGCGGATCAGCGAAACCCAGCAGTACGTCCGGAAAGTCCTCCGCTGGTACGAGGAAGGGATCCGCGCACGCCCAGCCCGAACCGACGCCGCCGAGACGCCGCTGCTCGTGACACGCCGGTTCGTCAATTATCTGAGCCCGAACTAAACCACCCGTATTGCACCGCCGACAGACGTCGAAAGCCGGATGTGGCGGTCCCATCCGACTGAACGCTCATCCGGGAAATCCGAACGGAAATGGGCGCCGAGGCTCTGTGTGCGCTGCAAGGCCGACATCGCGATAAGGCGGCCCACAGTGACCATGTTCTGGATTTCGAGCTCGCGGCGGGTCCGGCACTGGCCCTTCAGGCGCTCCTCCCATTTCTCAAGCTGGGCGATCGCGGACTGCAATCCGTCCCTGGTCCGGATGATGCCGACCTTCCCCCACATCAGCCGGCGCAACGAGTTGAGCAGCTTCTCCCTATCGAGCTGATCGCTCCGCTCCTCAGCCGGACGCATGCTGGTCGCCGCCTTGCAGGCCGCCGCATCATCACGCAAGGGGCCGAGCCGGACGGCGTAGTCGGCGGCGGACGCAGCCGCGCGGGCGCCGAAGACCAGGCCCTCAAGCAGGGAATTACTGGCTAGGCGGTTCGCGCCGTGAACGCCGGCACAGGCCACTTCTCCGGCGGCAAAGAGTCCGGGGACGCTGGTGGCTCCGTGGGTGTCCGTCCACACGCCGCCCATCATGAAGTGCGCGCTGGGACAGACCGGGATCATTTCCTCCGTGATATCCACGTCGTAGCGCAGACACGTCGCATAGATGGTCGGAAAGCGTTCCCGGATGAAGCCCGGGTTCAGATGGGTCACGTCGAGAAAGACGTGCCGGGCGGACGTCGCGACCATTTCGCTCCAGATCGCGCGGGAGACGATGTCGCGCGGTGCCATCTCGGCCATCTCGTGATAGCGCCCCATAAACGCCTCGCCCGCGATGTTTCGGAGTATGCCGCCTTCCCCCCGCATCGCCTCGGAGAGCAGGAATTGCGGGGTGGCCGGCAGGTACAGGGCTGTGGGATGAAACTGGACGAACTCCATGTCCTCCACGATCGCGCCGGCACGGTAGGCCATGGCGATCCCGTCACCGGTTGCAACAGGCGGGTTGGTCGTCCTGGCGTAGATCTGTCCGGCACCTCCTGTGGACAGCACCACCGCTCGCGCCTGGACCTGCCTGACCGCCCCCGACGATTCGTCCAGCACCAAGGCACCATTGCAGCGCCCCTCCCCGTCTTTCAGCAGATCAACGGTGAAGTGGTGGTCTTGCCAGGCAATCTGCGGCAGGGACCGGGCCTGGTCGAGCAGAGCCCGGACCATTTCAGTGCCGGTGGCGTCACCGCCGGCGCGCATGATGCGATCTCGGCTGTGCGCGGCCTCGCGGGCAAAGACATACCTGTCCCCTGCCTTGTCAAAACACGCGCCCCAGCGAATCAGCTCCTGAATCCTGGCCGGCCCTTCTTCGACCAGCGCCTGGACCGCCGACTCCCGGCACAGCCCGTTGCCGGCGCGCAGCGTATCGTCGCGATGCAACGCAATGTCGTCTTCTTCGGACGCGACGGCCACGCCCCCCTGGGCATACACCGAACTCCCCTCAGCGGGATTCCCCTTCGTCAGAATCAGGACGCGCCCGGCCCGGCTCAAACCGATGGCCGCGCGCAATCCGGCGACGCCGCTGCCGATGACAAGGAATTCAGCGATGGGGAGCGTCGGCTTCGACATGGCGCGCGCGCGTCGGACCGCCATACTACCGAGCTACCGACCCCTCGGCCGCTCGCCCTGGATCCTGCGAGCGGACATGCCGAAGGGCGAATCACCGTCGACGGCGCTCAGCGTGAGGTCCTGCTCGCCCACCAGTCGGAAAACGGCATGGCCTCGCTCCCGAAGCGGCTGCTCGTCGCCATCGGCCTGCCACTGTCCCTGCCAATGGAGATACACGGCGACATCGGACGCCTCCACCATCACCCGATCAATCGTGAAGTCCAGGCTGATCTGCTCATAGACGGCGAAGTCCCGTCGGATGTCGGCTTCCATCTTCTGGAGACGCTCCAAGGGCATGGACAGATTGCGGTCGACAAGGTATTGCGTGATAAATTGTTCCTCCATCTTCTGGAGACGCTCCAAGGGCATGGACAGGCCCTGGAAGGCCCCGGCGTCTTTGCTTGTGTACGCCTTCCGGATCTGTTCCACTGTGGCGTCTATTTTCCGAACGCGTTCGGCGTCAGCCGGATTCACGGCGGTGGGCGTGGAGCAGGCCACGGCCCCAAGCCCCACAAAGCCGACGAGTCCCGCGCCCACGGCGGCGCGGATCAGCTTGAAATCTCGCGTGAACATTGTCCGGCGAGTATAGCACTCTTGACGTGGCGGTCCTAATCGAATACCCTCCGCACGCGTTTGATAAAGACCCGCTTGCTATTGCCGGTCAGATTAGGTAGATTGCTGGAAGCATCAGGGAGAATTCCATGTCGAGTGTCGTCAAGAAGCGTCGGAAGAAAATGCGGAAGCACAAACATCGGAAGCTCCGCCGGCGTATGAAATTCGCGCGTCGGAAAGCTTAGTCGGAGCGCCCTTTGGAAGGAGGCTTAGCTATGGCGACAAATAGCAAAAAATTCCGCGTCAAAGTTCGGACCATCCACGCGGTGTACGTTGGCGATGTCCTGTTGCCAGCCATGCGCAATCGCGTATCCGACTATTTTAACGATGAGCAGCACACCTTCCTCAATCTCACCGATGTGCGGATCGAAAGCACGAAGGACGAAATCGCATTCGTCTGCCTCAACAAGGCCCTGATCGAATCCGTCATCCCGGTCGAGTAGGGATGCAGGGGCGCCGCCGCTCCGCTCCACCCTCCTGATGCCCCGCTTCACGCTGTTCGGCCGGTTCTACCCGTACCTCCGACCGTACCGCAGCCGTATGGCCGCCGCCGCCCTGTTGGTGATGGGTGTCGCCGGAATCAATCTGGCCATGCTCTGGGTAATCCGCCGGCTGGTGGACACGGTATTCGTCCAGCAGGACCCGGCCGCGTTGACGATGGCCATTGCCGAACTCGGCGCCCTGTTCCTCTGCCAGGGGGCGCTCGGCATGGGACACAGCTATCTGACCGCCTCCACGAGCCAGCACATCCTGGCGGACTTCCGGACACATCTCTTCGATCACCTCCAGTCCCTCTCGTTGAGCTTCTTCGCCAAACGACGAACCGGCGAATTGATGTCGCGGCTCATGCACGACGTGGGCGCCTTGCAGAGCGCCCTGACCGAGATCCCGATCGACAGCGCCAAGCAACTCGTCACCCTGACAGGTGGCCTCGCCATCCTGTTCGTGATGAACTGGCGGCTGTGCGTGCTGATCCTGTTCCTGCTCCCCGCCATCGTGCTGGTGGCCCGCGTCTTCGGCAGACGCCTCAAGGCGCTGTCTACGGGCATTCAGGACGAGACGGCGCACGCCTCGACGATTCTGGAAGAAGTGGTGTCCGGCATCCGGGTGGTCAAGTCCTTCGCGCGGGAGGACTACGAGCGGGAACGGTTCGGCGCCCAAGTCCGCCGCACACTGGATATGGTGCTCACGCGCGCCCGGATCATGGCCGTCTTCGTGCCGGTCATCACCGTCGCCACCTTCGCCTCGGCGGCCGCGGTCCTCTGGTACGGAGGCACCCAGGTCATCAAGGGCGCGATGAGTCCCGGCGATCTGATCGCCTTCGTGCTCTATGCGGGCCTTCTGATCGGCCCCTTCGGGACCTTCGCGCGGCTCTTCTCGCAGGTCAAGGAGGCGCAGGGCGCGCTGGAACGGGTCTTCGACATCCTTGATACCAAGCCGGAAGTCGCCGACGCGCCCGATGCCCGCCTGCTCTCCCCCGTCGAAGGGTGCGTGTCCATGCACGGCGTGAGCTTCTCCTATGACGGCCGCACACCGGTTCTGGTCGACATCACCTTCACCGCCAAGCCCGGCGAACTGGTCGCGCTGGTCGGCCCGTCGGGCGCCGGCAAGACGACGCTGATCAATCTCCTGCATCGGTTCTGCGACCCGGCGGCAGGATCCGTCGCCATCGACGGGCACGATCTGCGATCCGTCACGATGCAGAGCCTCTACAGCCAAATCGCGCTGGTTCCACAGGAGACGCACCTGTTCGGCGGAACGATCCTGGACAACGTCCGCTACGGGCGGCGGTCCGCACACGAAGACGAGATTATCACGGCAACCCGCGCCGCGAACGCGCACGACTTCATCACGGCCCTGCCGGACGGCTACGACACCGTCGTCGGCGACAAGGGCGTCAATCTGTCCGGCGGGCAGCGCCAGCGGATCGCCATCGCGCGGGCCATGTTAAAAAACCCGCGGATCCTCATCCTCGACGAGGCGACGTCCTCGCTCGACAACGAATCGGAACTACTGGTCCAGGACGCCCTGGACCGCCTCATGCAGGGACGCACGACGTTCGTCATCGCGCACCGCCTGAGTACGATCCAAAATGCGGATCGAATTTTAGTGCTGGAAAAAGGACGGATCGTCGAGGAAGGCACGCATGCCGCCCTCCTCGACCGGAAAGGCCTGTACTTTCACTTCTACCGGCTGGGGCTGGCGGAGACAACCGTGACGCACGACCGAACGTAGGGGCGCCGCGTACGGCGCCCGAGCACACCGCGCCCCTCCGTGACAGCAAGGAGTAGACTTGAAAGTTACCGTAATTCCGGAGCGCGCGCGTGGCCGGCGTCAGACGAATGGGTCCGAATGGTCCGAGACTCTACGAGCGGCGAGACGAAGACCTTGCCGTCGCCGGGGTTGCCGGTGCGGGCGGCGATCTTGATGGTCTCCACCGCGCGGTCGGCATCGTCTGCCGGGACCGCGATCATCACCCACACCTTGGCGAGTTCATCGTAATGGACAGGCCCCACGTGCAGCCCTTTCTGCCGACCTCGTCCGACCACGTCCAGACGGGTAAAGCCCTTGATGCCGGCCTTCTCCAGGCTGGCGAGCACGTCTTTTTCCTTCTCCGGCCTGATGACGGCCTGTATCAATTGTGTCATGCCCCTCTGCCCTCCCGCAGCGATAACGCCAGTTCGACCTTCCGCATCTCGTGCTGAGCTGTGCCGGCCGCCTCCTCCGGCTTCACCGGCCCCAACCGTTCAGTCAGCAGGTCCGCCAGACGACCACTCCCCAGCCGCGCCACCACGGACTGGAACGATTCCCCGTCCTGCCGGTGCTGCCAGGCCAGGTCCACCAGCGCCTCCACGGTCGGCGTCACCCGGTCCTCGGTAATGCCCTTGCGGACCGCTTCGCCCAACCGGACGTCCCCGCTCGTCTCTCCAAGGTGGCCGCCGACCGTCATCAGATAGGAATAGCGCCGTTCTTCGTTGACCACCGTCATGCTGCCGACCAGCCCGATGTCCACGACCTGCTGCTTGGCGCAGCTATTGGGGCATCCTGAAATTTGCAGTGCGATGTCACGGAGCCAGGCCGACTGTTTCGACTCCGTCGCCCACTCAGTCAGCAACGGAGACCGTCCGATGTCGCGGACCGCCCCCTGCGAATTGGTCACCGCCAGCACGCAGAACTCGGTTCCAGGGCAGGCGCCGATATGGGTCAGGCCGCCTTTCGTGCCCTTGACCCACAGGCCGGCCCGCTCAAGCGCCCGCGCCAGTGGCTTCACGCGGCCGGCCTTGACCCAGTGCAACTCCACGTCCTGCTGAGCCGTCAACTGCACCTGGCCGTTGCCGTACCGCCGGGACAGTCGGCTGATGGTTCTGAGTTGCTCCGCCCGAATCTCGCCCAACGGCACCGCCACCGACACGCGACTGTAGCCGGTTTGCTGTTGGGGCGTCACGCCGGCCATCGACCTGCCCTGAGCGGAGCCGAAGGGACGGCTCGGCCACAGCAACGGCGCGAATGGCGCAGTCAGCATCGTGCCCATACGGTTCAGCACGGAGGGACCATCCCGCGCTGGTCCAGACGTCGGCAACGGGACCTCTCGGTTTTCCGGCAGGTTCCGTTTTTCTTCGAAGACACGATTGAACATGGAGGTAAATTTTTCAATGCCCCACTGGTCAATCAGAAACTTCAGCCGGCTCTTGGCTTTGTTGCGGTTCCCGTACTTGGTATGGAGATGGAAGATCGCCTGACAGGCCGGGAGCGCGTCCTCCAAGGGGATCCACTCCCGGAGCTTGTAGCCCAACATCGGATGGGCACCCAGGCTACCGCCTGCCCACAACTCAAACCCAATTGCGCCCTGTGCGCCTCCCGCTCGAGTGGGTTCGGGAGGGGCGTCTGCGGGGTCCCCTCCCGCTCGAATGGCCGCAAAGCCGATATCGTTGATCCGGGCCTCGGACGCGCAGGACCGGCAGCCGGCAAAGTAGATGTTGAGGCGGCTGGGCATGAGTGGATTGAGCAGATCCGACTGTTTGATGAACGCCTGACTGATGGCGTCCGCCCAGGGCCTGGTATCCAACAAAGAGTCTTCGCCCAGACCGGCATGGGAACAGGCCGTCACGTTCCGCATGGTATGACCGCAAGCTGAGCGTGTGGTAATGCCGACTTCCTCCAACTTCGCCCACATCTCCGGCACTTCCTCCACGCGGACCCAATGCAGCTCCAGGTCCTGGCGTGTGGTCAGGTGGCCCCACCCCCGTCCATGGGTGTCCGCGAGGTCGGCCAATCGGGTCAGTTGCATCGCCGTCAGACGCCCGCCTGGAATACGAATCCGAACCATAAAATAGCCGGGGTGCTTCTGGCTGCATACGCCATAGGTCTTGAGCCGATAGTAGTCGTCGGCGGAGAGCGCTGGCGCGCCGCGCTCCTGAATACGCCCCCAGTCCAGTCCCAGCCCCTCTCGCTTGATCCGGTCCACCTCAAGTTTCGTGGGGTACGCCGTAGGATACATCCCCATGGCCAGCCCCGACGCCGACGTGGCCTCAAACGTGGCCAACTCCAGTTCGCCCTTCATGGGGGCCGGCTGACTGGAGACCGGGGCATGGTTGACCATCTGAATGAGATCGTCCACCAGTTGAGCGCAGGAGCCACAGCCGGTGGAGGCAGCGGTACAGGCCGCGACCTCATCCCTGGTCTTGCACCCCTTGCCTTTGATCGCCGTGACGATGGCGCCCTTCGTGACCGTATTGCAGTTACAGACCAGGTCGCTGTCGGCCATCGTCACCGCCGGGCTGGCCAGGCCGGCGGGAGTCCCGGCACCGGCGACTCCCGCAACGCCCAGGAGTTGAGCCTTGACCATCGTGATATCGTCGCCGGTCTCAATCAGCTTGGAGAGCCGCGGGCCGTCCTTGTTGTCCCCGAGGAGAATCATCCCCAACAACTTGGGGCCTCGGACCACCAGCTTTTTGTACACCCCAGCCTGCGTGTCCATGAACGCCAGATCTTCGTCACCGGGCGTCGTCAGAAACTTCCCCGCGGAGGTCACATGCACCCCGGCCACCTTCAAGGTCGTGGCGCAGACCGTGCCCTCGTACCGTTTCGTGCCCGCACCCAGGAGGGTGTCGGCCACGACCCGCGCTTGATCCCGAAGCGGCGCCACCAGGCCATACACGCGCCCGCGATGCTCGATGACATCGCCCACCGCAAAGATGCGCGGATCGCTGGTGCGCAGTTGATCGTCCACCAGAATGCCCCGGTTCGTCGCGAGCCCGGCCGCCTTGGCCAGGGCCAGGTCAGGGCGGACACCGGCGCAGATCACCACGAGGTCGGCAGGAAGGACCTGCCCGTCGGCCAGCCGTACCCCCGAGGCATGGCCGTTGCCGCCGTCTCCAAGAATGTCCGTGGTGGTGGCATTCAGCCGCACCTCAAGCCCCAAACATTCGATCTCCCGCTTGAGCATGGCCCCGCCGATGGCATCTAATTGCTGTTCCATCAAGCGATCCATCAGATGCACCACAGTCACGGTAACCCCGTAATTGATGAGCCCCCTGGCCGCTTCCAGTCCCAGTAAGCCTCCGCCGATGACCACCGCCCGACGTCCTGGCTTGGCCTGGGCGATGATGGCTTCGGAGTCGGCGATGCTCCGAAACACATGCACGCCGGCCCGGTCCCGTCCAGGAACGGGCGGGACAAACGCAGGCGCGCCGACCGCAATGACCAGATGGCCGTAGGGCGTGACCGCGCCGCCGGCATCGGTGACGGTCTGGGCCGCGACATCTATGCCGGTGACCCGACAGCCCATCCGAAGATCAATCTTGTGCTCCTGATACCAGGCGAGGGGATTGAGATAGATGCTCTCCATGGAGCGCTTCCCGGCCAGGACATCCGACAGGAGTATTCGGTTGTAGTTGACATGCGGCTCATCGCCGAAAATAGTGATCGGTAATTCCGGCTTCAGCCGCAGACATTCTTCCGCCACCGAGACACCGGCCATGCCGTTGCCGATGATGACCAATCGTGCGATCTGCCTAGCCACCGGACGCCACCTCCATCCGCACCCGCCCGGCCCGCTGCTCCATCGCGGCGCCGACGGCCTCTGCCGTCCAACTGGCCTGCCACCGAACCCGATGCCGGAGCAGCGCCACCACGCCCGTGATCGCCACGATCGCAAATAGCCCAAACCCCACCCCGAACGATCCGGTGACATCCTTGAACCACCCCAACAGCGCGGGGACAAAGAATCCGCCGACTCCACCGGCCGCCCCGATCAGGCCGGAGACCAAGCCGATGTCCTCGCGAAACCGCTGCGGGACCATCTGGAAAATTGCCCCATTGCCCATGCCCAACACGATCATGACCATGAACAGGATGGCCACGGCCACCGTCAGCGGAGGCAAGCTGCCCACGCCCATCAAGGCCACCGCCCCGACCCCGTAGAGCCACGGCAAGATCTTCAGACCGCCCAAACGATCCGCCAGGTAGCCCCCCAGCGGACGAAAACCACTCCCGGCCAGCACGCAGAGCGCCGTCAGGTTGCCGGCCATAATGCGATCCACGCGATACTGGTCGTAGAAGAAGATCCCCAGGAAACTGGCCAGCCCGACAAAGCCCCCGAAGGTGATGCTATAGAAGAAGCCGAACCACCATAGGTCCGGCTCGTGAAGGATGCGGGCCGCCTGGCGCAAGGACACGGGCGTCGGGAGGGCCGGCGCCTCGCGCGCCATCACGGTGAACACCACCAACGTGATCAGCACGGGCAGCAACGCCAGGCCGAACACGCCATGCCAGCCGAACTCCTGGGCCAGGCGCGGCGCCAATAACACCGCAATGACGGTGCCGCTGTTGCCGGCCCCGGCGATCCCCATGGCGATCCCTTGCGCTTCCGGTGGATACCAGCGACTGGCCAGCGGCATGGCCACGGCGAAACTGGCCCCGGCGATGCCCAAGAGTAGCCCCAAGGCCAGGACTTCCGAAAAGGCGTCGGCCCCCAGCCACCCCCACAGCAAGGGCACCATGACAAGCACCAGACATCCCATGCCTGTCTTTTTGGGACCAAACCGGTCGGCCAGAAATCCGACGACGACCCGGAAGATCGCGCCGCCCAGCAGCGGGACTGCCACCATGAGGCCCTTTTGCGTAGCCGTCAGGTTCAGGTCCTGGGCGATAAAGACCCCCAGCGCGCCGAGCAAGACCCAGACCATAAAACTCACGTCGAAGTGGAGAAACGCCGAGAAGAGCGAACCGGGATGGCCGCTCCGGATTGCCTTGATGATATGCATGGGTTACAGTCCCGCCTTGCCGGTGCGCACCGTGTAGGCTTCCCGCACCTCCTGGATGAAGATCTTGCCGTCGCCGGGATGGCCGGTCTGCGCGCCCTCTTCAATCAAGGCCACCACCCGGTCGCAGTCGGCGTCCGCCACCACCAGGATCAGCATGAGCTTGGCCAGTTCGTCGTAACTCACCGCCCCGACCTGAATCCCACGTTGCCGGCCCTGTCCCAGCACCGGCACTTTGGTCATCGCATAGACACCCTGTGCCTCCAGACACGCGAGGACCTCGGTTTCACGCTCCGGCCGGATGATCGCCCGAATCATCTTCATGCCTGCACGGCCTCCTTCCCCCGCTCATCCGTGCTGATGCGGAGCGCCTGGCCGACCTCCAACACGAAGATGCGCCCGTCCCCCGGTTCCCCCTTCCCGGTCGCATTGGCCTTGATAATGGCCTTGACGGCGGCCTTGGCCTGCCGCGCCTCCACGACCATCAGCATCAGATGCTTGGGTAAAAAATGAATCGCCACGTCTTTCACGCCGGAGCCCGGCTCCCCCTTGAACTTCAGCCCACGCTGGCGACTGCGGCCCAGCACCGGCACGGCTGTGTAGGCGATGACTCCCACGGCTTCCAACGCCTGGCGCGTGGCCTGTCGCTTGCCTGGCCTGAGGATCGCCATGATCTCGACCAGTTCCGCCACCTCCGCATGGGACCCAAGGCCGGTCAGGGGCGTCGCACCTGCCACCAGTTTGGCCTCCACCGGAGGCGCCGGCGGAGGCACTGGAGTTGCCATGCTCGAAGGCACCGCCTCCACCGCCGTGCTTCCGGTTACGGCAGGAGCGGGCGCGCTGGAGAGCGGCGGATCCCCAACTTTCCCGGCCGGCAGGACGATGCCATATTTCTCCTTCCAGGCATCATTGAGATTACCGGTGGGGCTTTGGCCCAGCAACCGCTTGATCCCGCAGGGATCATGGCGAAAGGCCGTGATCCGCCCCACCCACTTCACGCTCTTATAGCCTTGCAGAAAGGGCACCACCAATCGGAGCGGCCCGCCATGCAGCTCCGGCAGCGGCGCGCCGTTCAAGCCGGTCGCCAACAACACGCGGGGATCACGGGCTTCATCGCGAGACAGGGTTTCAAAAAACAGCCCATCCCGCGAATAGAACGCATAGTAGCCGTCGGGGTGCGTCTCGATCTTGAAGTAATCCAGCACATCCACCACCCGGACGCCTTCCCATTCCACCGTCTCGGCCCAGTTGAAGATCTGGCAGATCAAGGGGAGTTTCAGGCGGACCCTGGGGAGGTCCTTGAACGCCGACCAGGACAAAAGCCGGGGGTGCTGCTCCAGGCCGGCCAGTTCCAGCCGCACCTCATCCAGCGCCAGGGACGGCGGGACCGGGTACAGGCTGAGCACCGGCATCGGCTCGGACTCAAAATCAATCCTGAAAAACTTGTCGGCGAACTTCGGTGGCCTGATTCCTTCCCGCTTCACGATTCAACTCTCCTCATCGTCATGAAAAAAATCGTCATGAAAAAAGAAAAACGCCGACCCAGCCTCCCTCAGCCAGATCGGCGCCCGTCGCCGTAAAACTAATCACACTCCGGCGTGTGATTACCTGTAGAGTAAAGCAATCGCGATGCCAATTGCACTATCCCGTCATGGCGAGCGGAATCCCGTCATTGCGAGCGGAGCGAAGCCATCTCGCTTCTCAATCAATCAAGTGGTTAGAGATTGCTTCGTCGCAAAAACCGCTCCTCGCAATGACAATACGGGGCTTTTAAAACATCCTGCCAGGAACCCCTATCCGACATCTTGCGGACATAATTGTCACGAACCCGACATTTCTGTAGGTCCCCTAGCGCTCCCGCGCGGTTTCCTGCACGGACTTCAGCAGCGGGCTCAGGAAGAACTCAATTAACCGCCGCGTACCGGTCTTGATCTCGGCCGTGACGGCCATGCCCGGAGCCAGCTTGACCGGCTTGCCGTCCACCTGAATGACGGATTTCGCCAGACTCACCCGTGCAGGATAGATTAAGCCGCCTTTCTCCAATTGCACGGCGTCGCTGGAAACGTTGCTGATCCGGCCGTCGATGAGGCCGTAGCGCGTGAACGGAAAGGTCTCGATCTTCATCTCGACGTCCTGGCCCTCCTTGACGAACCCGATGTCCTTGTTCTCCACTAGGACTTCAGCTTCCAATTGGTGCTCAGAGGGCACGACCATCAGCAACTGCTGCGCCGGTGTCACGACGCCGCCGACGGTATGCACCACAAGCTGTTGGACGACGCCATCGATCGGTGCCGTCAAGGTCTGCAGGCCGGTCCGCTGTTCGGCCTTGACCAGTTCCTGGAAGAGCGACGCGGCCTTGGTCTCCTGCTCGGACAATTCGGCGTGGTGGGCCCGCTGGAACTCGGCAATCAGCGCCTGATAATTCTTTTGCGCCTCGGCCAGCGCGGCCAGATCCTGGCCACGGATCTCCTTCTGCCTGGCGAGTTCCTGCGTTTCCTCCACCCGCTGCTTCTCGGCCGCCAGATACTCCATTTTGGAGATGAAGTCTTCATCCACCAACTGCTTATAGGCGCTCGCCCGCTCGGTCTGCATCGGCACCGTCACTTCCAGCCTGGCAATGGTCGCCTTGGTGGCCTCGAGGGCGGCCTTCCGCTGTTCTGCCAAATGTTGCATGGCTTCGGCGCGCGACTGATACTCGGCCAATTGGTTGCGCAACATCTGCTGCTGCAGTGCCGCAAACGTTGGGTCTGCGCCCCCTGGCCTGTCCAAGGTGCCCCTGCCGGCGATCAGCGCGCGCAGGCGCGCGGTCTGGACCAGCGCCGCGCGATGCTCGTTGGACAGGCGTTCCTGTTCCGCACCGGTCACAGTAGGATCGAGTTCGATCAACACCTCGCCCCTTTTGACTCCCTGCCCATCCTTTACGTGGATCGCCCGGATGACCCCGCTCTCCAACGGTTGGATCACCTTGGAGTACCCGCTGGGGATGATCTTGCCTTGCGCCACTGCCACGATGTCGATGCGCCCAATGCAGGCCCACGCGATGCCGGTGAGGAAAAATGCGATGATCGTGCCGCCGATCACGCGCCCGACGGGGGACGGCGGCGAATCCTGCAGCTCCAGCACCGCCGGCAGGAACTCGGCCTCCCGGCACTTGGGGACCGCCGCGCGGGGTTGCTGTCGCTGCTCCGCCCAGGCCGAGCGCCAGGCTTCCATATGCCGGGAGAGGGACTCACGCCACAGCATACGTGCCGTCCTGATGTTTGTGCAGCCGGGCGTAGTAGCCCGTGAGCTTCAGCAGCTCGTCATGAGTGCCCTCCTCGACGATCTCGCCCTTCTCGATCACGTAGATGCGGTTCGCGGGGCGCACGGTGCTGAGACGGTGCGCGATGATGAAGACCGTGCGCCCCTGACAGATCTGCGCCAGGTTCGCCTGGATGATGGATTCGGACTCGTAGTCCAGGGCGCTGGTCGCCTCGTCGAAGATCACAATACGCGGGTTGGTGACGAGCGCGCGCGCGATGGCAATCCGTTGGCGCTGCCCGCCCGAGAGCGAGCAGCCGTGCTCGCCCACCATCGTGTCGTAGGCCTCCGGCAGCTCCAGGATGAAGTCGTGCGCGCCCGCAAGCGTGGCCGCCCGCACGACTTGGTCCATCACGATGCCCGGATCGGCGAGCGCGATGTTGTCCCGCACCGAGCGGTTGAAGAGGAAGTTCTCCTGCAATACCACTCCAATCTGGCGGCGCAGCCACACCGGATCAATTTGCGCGAGGTCAATCCCGTCAATCAGCACCCGGCCCCGCTCCGGAATGTACAGGCGTTGGATCAGCTTCGCGATGGTGCTCTTGCCGGACCCCGACCGACCGACGAGCCCAATGACGTTCCCCGGCATCACCTGGAACGACACGGCGCGCAACACCTCCGGCCCGTCCGGCCGGTACCGGAAGATCACCTCCTCAAACACCACGCGCCCGGACAGCGACGGCAGCGTCGTGCGGCTGGGATGGGACGCTTCGACCGGCTGGTTGAGAATGTCG